>WNGE01000067.1_pt1 | contig 251474 bp, 194 predicted proteins | sample 5400651 | NCBI WGS metagenome assembly WNGE01 (sample SAMN13153370, study PRJNA577476) | soil metagenome | isolation source: 60 cm soil or saprolite under grassland replicate 2 | place: USA:California | collected 2016-06-15
TCCAGGTCAACGCGGAGGCCGGCAGCGTGCCCTGCTGCGGATCGCTGGCGTGCCCGGAGAAGGCGATCGTGTCCCCCACCGCCCAGGTCAGCGAGCCCGACGGCGAGTCGATGACCGCGGTCGGCGCGGCGTTGCCCGCCGAGATGGTCACCGTCGCGGTGTCGGTGGCGTTGTACGGGTCGGTGACGGTGAGCTTGGCGGTGTACGTGCCCACCGCGGCGTACGTGTGGCTGACCGTCGCGGTGGTCGCCTTGGCCGTACCGTCGCCGAAGTCCCACGAGTACCGCAGCTGTCCCTGGTCGGCCACGTCCGGGTCGGTCGAGCCGGTGCCGTCGAAGGCGACGGTCAACGGCGCACTGCCCGAGGTCGGGCTCGCGGAGATGGCCGCGATCGGCGGCTGGTTGTTGGGGTAGTACCGGATCTGGTGCAGCGCACCGCCGCTGACGTCCACGTAGTACAGGTCGTTGCCCGGCCCGACCGCGAGGTCGACCGGGCTCACCGTACCGGACAGGAAGCTGACGATCCTCGTCTTGTCCGGCAGGCCGTCGGCGCCGGGCAGCATCGCCCAGACACACTTGCGGCTGAAGTCGGAGAAGAACAGCGCCCCGGCGTAGCTGGACGGGTACGCCCCGCCGGAGGTCGGGTAGAAAGCCAGGCCGGAGATCGCCGAGCCGCCCGACGGGCAGGACTCGCCCGGGACTACCTGGTCGCTGTGCTTGTAGATGTAGTACGGCGCGGTCGGCCCGGCGAGGGTCTGGCACAGCGGGAGGTTGGCGCTCTGGTATCCGGGCTGCGGGTTCAGTCCCTCGTAGCACGGCCAGCCGAAGTTGGTCACCGACGCGGTCGGGTCCGGTACCCGGTCGATCTCCTCCCAGGTGCTCCAGCCCACGTCGGCGATCCACACGTCGCGTGTACCCGGGCGTAAGGCGTACCGGAACGGGTTGCGCAGCCCGTACGCGACGATCCGCCGGGCGTTCACGTCAGGGCTGGCCGCCAACGGGTTGTCCGGCATGGCCGCACCGGTGGCCGGGTCCACCCGCAGTAGCGACCCGTTGAGCGGCACCGGGTTGGCGCTGGACCGGATGTTCTGCGCGCGCAGCGCGCCGCCCTGGTTGAGCGGGTCACCGCACGGGTTGGGCGGGTTGCCGGTCTGCCCGTAGTCGACGCTCGCGGAATTCGCGCCCTCCCCGGCCGTGACGTAGAGCGCGCCGTCCGGCCCGAAGTGCAGATCACCCGCGGAATGGCTGGGATACTGCTGGCACCAGCCGGTGACCAGCACCTGCTCGGCCCCGGCCAACCGGGTACCGGTGGCGTCGACGGGCAGCCGGGACAACCGGGTGGTCACCACACAGTTGCCGTTGGTCGGGTCCAGGCACTTGTCGTTCCAGTACGGCGCGGTCTGGCCGGGCGGCGCGTCGTAGGTGTACAGAACGTAGACCCATGGCGTCGTCGGGTAATCCGGCGGGAGAGCCAGCCCGAGCAGGCCCCGGTCCCACTGGTCGTGCACCTCGTCGCGCAGGTCGGCGAAGACCACCGGGTTCGGGTCCGAGATGCTGCTGTACGCCTCGATGATCCCGTTCTTCTGCGCCACGAACACCTTGCCGTCCGGGTCGAACTCGACGTTCGTCGGCGTCGTCAGGCCGCTGAAGACGACCTGGTCCCGGAAGCCGGAAGGCAACGTGATGACGGCCGCGCTGGCCGGCGGGAGCGGGATGAAGAAGAGCAGGCAGGGCAGCAGCGGCAACAGTATGGCGGCGAGCGCGGTGCGCGTGGTACGCCGGCGAAGCAGCACGCCGTCCTCCCGTGGGTCTGGCGGCAAAAGTGTGATGACCGGAGGTCACCTTACTCGACGGGACCGGGGGTCACCTTACTCGACGGGAGAAGTCACCGGGCACCTGGAGCATGAGCCCGACACCCCGGACTATCCGCAACATCCGGGGCTGCACGGCGCCGGTCTGAATCTGTTCGCCAGATCGCCACCTGCACGGAAGGTGCCGGTCCCGGGTTTGTCCACCGGCACGGTTTTAGGGTGCGCTGACCAACGCGAATATAGGGTGCGCTGACCAACGCGAATATCTGGAGGGCTGCGCCATGTACCGGATCAGACACAGCTTGCCGCGGCAACCGTGTTCGTGCTCGCCACCGCCGGCAGCGGTCTGGCCTTCGGCTCGCCTCAGCCGGACCAGCCCGGCGGCCGGGACGCGTACACCATCGCGCTGTTCGGCGACATGCCCTACGGTGCCGCCGGCCGGGCCGAGTACCCACGCCTGCTGGCGGAGATAAACGCCGCGCACGTCAGGTTCTCCGTCTTCGACGGTGACCTGAAGGCCGGCGGCGACGGGGCCTGCGTCGACGCGCTGTACACCCGGTCGCGGGACTGGTTCAACTCGTTGGACCGGCCGGTCGTGGTGGAACCCGGCGACAACGACTGGACCGACTGCTGGGGCCGGTACGGCCCGGGTACCGGCGGCTTCGACGCGCTTGAGCGGCTCGACCACGAGCGGCAGGTGTTCTACCCGACCGACCAGAGCCTCGGCCGGCACACCATGACCGTCCAGCGGGAGAGCAGCGAGCCCGGCTACGAGGCGTACCGGGAGAACGTGCGCTGGATCTCCGGCACGGTGCTGTACGTCGGGCTCAACGTGCAGGGCTCCAACGACAACCTGCCGCACCCGGGCGTCGACGGGGAGACCCGGCCGGCCAGCGAGATCGCCCGGATGGCCGCCGAGCACCAGCAGCGCGAGCGGGCCAACATCCACTGGCTCGACGAGTCGTACGCGTTGGCGACCCGCCTGGGCCTGCAGGGCGTCCTGGTGGACTGGCAGGCCGACCCGAACTTCAACAACGAGCAGCACCTGCAGCCCGCGCAGTACGACGGGTACGCGGAGATCCTGCCCGAGCTGCGCCGGCAGGTGATCGCGTTCCCCGGCCAGTCCGCGCTGGTACACGGCGACAGCCACTACTTCAAGGTGGACAAGCCGCTGAACTACGACAACGGCCAGGTGGTCGCCAAGTTCACCCGCGTGGAGACGTTCGGCGCGGCGAACACCCACTGGGTGGCCGCGACCGTCGACCCTCGGGACCCGAACCTGTTCGAGTTCAGTCCGCGTATCGTGCCGGGCAACGTGAACGACCGCTAGCCGGTGGTGGGCCCCGGGCACCGTCCCGGGGCCACCCTGCGCTACGCCGACCCGCGGACCACCATGTAGGTGTCCAGCACCACGGAGCGCGCCTCCTCGCCGGCGATCCGGGCCAGCAGTAGCCGGACCATCTCCCGGCCCATCTGGTCCACCGACTGGTGCACCGTGGTCAGCGGCGGCTCGGTCCGGCCGGCGACCGCCGAGTCCTCGAAGCCGACCACCGCCACGTCGCCGGGTACCGACCGGCGCCGGTCCCGTAGCGCACGCAAAGCTCCGGCGGCCATCAGGTCGGAGGCGGCGAACACCGCATCCAGCTCCGGCCGGGCGTCGAGCAACCGGTGCATGGCGGCGGTACCGCTCGCCTCGCCGAAGTCGCCGTACCCGACCAGCCGCTCGTCGGCGGGTACTCCGGCGTCTGCCACGGCCTGCCGGTATCCCTGCAACCGGGCCACGCCGGCGCCCATGTCCTGCGGGCCGGCGATCACCGCCACCGTGCTGCGCCCCGCGGCCAGCAGGTATTCGACCGCGGCGCGGGCTCCACCGACGTTGTCGTTGTCCACGAACGGGATCGCCTCCTCGCCGCCGCCGAGCATCCGGGCCGAGCGGCCGCCCAACACCGTCGGCAGGCCCCGCCCGGCAAGCAGCGCCGGCAGCGGATCCTCGTCGTGCAGCGAGAGCAGCATGACTCCGTCCACGTGCTGGTCGGTCAGGTGGCGCTCGACCAGCCTCCGCTCGGCCGGGGACTGCGCCATGGCCAGCCACAGCTGCATCTGCGTCTCGGTGAGGGCGGAACTGATCGCCCGCACGACGCGGGCGAAGAACGGCTCGGCGAAGACCCGCTCCCCGGACTCGGAGACGACCAGTGCCACCGCGTCGGTACGCCGGGTGACCAGCGCCCGGGCCGCCCGGTTGGGTACATAGCCCAACTCGTCGATGGCGCGCTGGACCGCCTCCCGCGCCCGCGGGCTGACCTGAGGCGAGCCGTTGACGACCCGGGAGACGGTACCCCGGCCCACCCCGGCACGAGCGGCGACCTCGTCGAGGGTGGGCCGCGGAGTGTTCACGATCCGAGTCCGTTACGTGTGATGACTTCGTGGTACCGATGGCCGCTGCGCTTGATGATGCGCCGCTGGGTCGGGTAGTCAACGTACACCAGCCCGAACCGCCGGCCGTATCCCCACGCCCACTCGAAGTTGTCCAGCAGCGACCAGGCGAAGTACCCCTCCAGCGGGACACCCGCGGAGAGCGCGTCGAGGCAGGCGCGCAGGTGCCCGTCGAGGTACGCCACCCGGTCCCGGTCGTCGATCCGACCGTCCGGCCCGACCTCGTCGTGGTACGCGGCACCGTTCTCGGTCACGTACAGCGGGATCGGCGGGTAGTCGCGGGCGACCCGGCAGAGCGTCTCGGTCAGGCCGGACGGGTCCACCGCCCAGTCCATCGCCGTGACCGGGCCCGGCGGGGTGACGAAGCGGACGCCCGCACTGCCCGGCCACGCCGTCGGGCCGGTGGTCCGCGGCCCGGCCGCGACCACGTGCCGGCTGTAGTAGTTGACGCCGAGCATCGACAGTGGCGCGGCGATGGTAGCCAGGTCCCCGTCCCGGATGTGCCCGAGACCGGTTACCGGGGCGAGGTCGTCGAGCACGTCGGGCGGGTAGCGGCCGAGCAGCACCGGGTCGAGGAACATCCGGTTGGCCAGCCCGTCGACCCGGCGGGCCGGGTCGGTGTCCGAGTCGGTGGCCGGCGACACCGCATAGAGGTTGAGCGCGACGCCCAGCCGGGCGGGTACCGACCCGGCGCGGATCGCCTGGACCGCGAGGCCGTGCCCGAGCAGCAGGTGATGCGCGGCCCGTACCGCGGCCACCGGGTCCTGCCGGCCGGGCGCGTGCTCGCCCGAGCCGTACCCGAGGAACGCCGAGCACCACGGCTCGTTGACGGTCGTCCAGACCGGTACCCGGTCACCCAGGGCGGCGTGCACGAGTGCGGCGTACTCGGCGAACCGCCCGGCGGTGTCGCGCACCGGCCAGCCGCCCGCGTCCTCCAGTTCCTGCGGCAGGTCCCAGTGGTAGAGCGTGGCCCACGGCTCGATCCCGGCGCCGAGCAGCTCGTCGACCAGGCGACGGTAGAAGTCCAACCCCCTGGCGTCGGCCGGGCCACGCCCGCCGGGCTGCACCCGGGGCCACGCGATGGAGAACCGGTAGGCGGTCAGCCCGAGCCGGGCCATCAGCGCCACGTCGTCGCGGTACCGGTCGTAGTGCTCGCAGGCGATGTCACCGGTGTCCCCACCGACGATCCGGCCGGGCAGGTGGCTGAAGGTGTCCCAGATGGAGGGGGTACGCCCGTCCGCCCGCACCGCCCCCTCGATCTGGTACGCCGCCGTCGCCGCGCCCCAGCGGAAACCCGGCGGGAAGCCGCCACCGTTGACCGTCACGCCTTGACCGAACCTTCCATGATGCCGCCGATGATCTGGCGGCCGAATGCGACGAAGACCAGCAGCAGCGGCACGATCGCCAGCGCCGTACCGGTGAAGACCTGCACGTAGTCGGTCTTGTAGTAGCCGCTGGCGAGGATCTGCAGGGATACCTGCACGGTCGGGGTGTCGCTGTCCAGCACGATGTACGGCCAGAGGAACTCGTTCCAGGTCTCCATGAAGGTGAGCAGGCCGAGCACCGCCGCGGCCGGGGCGTAGTGCCGGCAGCACGACGTTCCAGTAGACGCGCCACGTGGAGCAGCCGTCCACCCGGGCCGCCTCGACCAGCTCGTCGCTGACCGCGGCGGCCGCGTACTGGCGGATCAGGAAAACCCCGAAACCCTTGACCAGGAACGGCACGATGACCGCCTGGAGGGTGCCGGTCCAGCCGAGCCGCACCATCAGCAGGTACAGCGGGATGAGCCCGAGCTGGGTCGGCACCATCATGGTCAGAATGATGATCGACATCAGCGCGCCGGCCCCCCGGAACCGCAGCTTGGCCAGGGCGAAGCCGGCCAGGGTGGAGAAGAACACCACGGACAGGGTGACCACCGACGAGACGATGACCGAGTTGACCATCCCGTACAGGAAGGCGGCGTCGGTGTTGGCCAGCAGCCGGGCGACGTTGGCCGGGAAGTTCCCGCCCGGGGTGAGCGGGGGTGGGATCTGCGCGACCGCGCCGTTGTCGCGCGAGGCGATGATGAACGACCAGAGGATCGGGAAGATCGACAGGACGACCGCGATGACCAGCCCGAGGTAGGTCAGCGGGCTGGCCTCCCACAGCCCGGAGGCGACCCGCCGCCGGGTCCGGCGGGTCGGTGCGACTCTGGTGTCGGCGGGTGCCTCGGTCAGCGTGGTCACCGCGTCGACCCCCGTACCGACCGGCGCACGAGCACCACGTTCGCCAGCGCGAAGACGATGATCATCAGGAACAGCAGCCAGGACATCGCCGCGCCGTACCCGGCCGAGTAGTTGTTGGTGAACACGGTCTCGTAGATGTACATCGCGATGGTCTGGAACTCGTTGAGCGAGCCACCCTGGATCCGCCCGTAGTTGAACAGCAGCGGCTCGGTGAACAACTGCATCCCGCCGATCGTCGAGATGATCACGGTGAAGAGGATGGTCGGCTGGATCAGCGGTATCGTGATCCGCCAGAACCGCCGGAACGCGGAGGCGCCGTCGATGGCCGCCGCCTCGTACATGTCCCGCGGGATGGCCTGCAGGGCGGCCAGGTAGATGAGCGCGTTGTACCCGGTCCACCGCCAGTCGACCATGACCGCGATCGCGGTCCAGGCCGACCAGCGGTGCTGCCGCCACTGCACCGGGTCCAGCCCGACCGACTGGAGCAGCCAGTTCGCCAGCCCGTACCGCTCGGCGAAGATGAACCCGAAGACGATCCCGACGGTCGCCACCGAGGTGATGTTCGGGACCAGGATGCCCAGGCGCAGCCCGGTCCGCAGGCGCAGCCGCTTGTTCAGCCAGCTCGCGATCAGCAGCGCCAGCAGCAGCTGCGGTACGGTCGCCAGGACGAACAGCCCGAACGTGTTGCCCAGCACCGTCCAGAAGTGCTCGTCGGTGAGCACCCGGCGGTAGTTGTCCAGGCCGACGTAGCCCTTGTCCCCGCCGGTGAGGGTGTACCGGTGCAGCGAGAGGTAGCCGGTGTAGACCAGCGGGTACACCCCGAAGGCGCCGAACAGGAGGAAGAACGGCGCGACGTACAGGTACGGCGAGATCTTGATGTCGAGCCGGCTGAGCATCGACCCGTCCTTCCCGGACTGCCGGGTGGCGACCGCCATCGCGGTCGCCACCCGGACCCCCTCACCCTTCAGCGAGCTTCTTCCCGTCCGCGACGGCCTTGTTCCAGGCGTCGGCGGAGCTGGACCTGCCCTGCTCGGCGGCCTGCATCTGCGGTTCGAACACGTTCTCCCACAGCTGCTGGTGCTTGGGGCCGAGGTAGATCGGCTTGATCGCCTTGGCGCTGGCGCCGAAGATCCGGCCGGTCGGTGCGTTGCTGAAGTAGGCGTTGCTGGAGTTGCTGAACCGGGCGTCGTCCAGTGCCCGGACGTTGGACGGCATGGCGCCGACCGCCTGGTACTCGGCCAGCTCGCCGTCCTTGCCGGTCAGGTACTTCAGCAGCTCGAAGGCCTGCTTCTGGTGCGCGCTCTGCCGCGGGATGGCCAGGTACGAGCCGCCCCAGTTGCCACCGTTGCCGGGGATCGTGGCGATGTCCCACCTGCCCTTGCCACCGTCTCCGGCGCGCTCCGCGATCACCCCGGTCATCCAGGCCGGGCAGGGTACCGTGGCGAACGCCGCGTTCTTGTACGCCGCGTCCCAGTCCGGCGACCAGCGGGTCAGCTTGGCGGTCAGTCCGTCCGCGGCCAGCCGCAGGCCGAAGTCCCAGGCCTTCTTCACGACCGGGTTGGTATCCCCGATGAACTTGTCGTCACGGCTGTAGAACCAGGTGTCCGAGTTCTGCATGATGTACGGCTGCATGATGCTGGTCGCGCTGTCGATCCAGACCGCGCCGGTGTTCTTCGCCTTGAACCGCCGCCCCACCTCCGCGTAGTCGTCCCAGCTCTGCCAGAGCGCGCTGACCTGGTCCCGGTCGGTCGGCAGCCCGGCCTTGGCGAACAGGTCCGTGCGGTAGCACATGGCCAGGCCGCCCACGTCGGTACCGACGCCGACCAGCTTCTTGCCGTCGGCGGTGAAGCCGTTCTGCCACTTGTACGGCAGGAAGTCGTCCTTGAGGCCGCCGGCGCCGAGGTCGAGCAGGTTGGCGAAGTTCTTGTGGTCCTGCAGGTATCCCAGCAGGGTGCCCTCCTCCAGCATGACCACGTCGCCGGCGCCCTTGCCCGCCGCGAGCCACTGCACGAGCTTGGGCTGGAAGTCCTTGAGCTGGCCCATGTTCTGCACGTCGACCTTGATGTTCGGGTTGGCGGCCTGGAAGTCCTTGACCGCCGCGTCGAACCCGGGCGAGCCGAAGTACTGCAGCACGACGGTGACCGGTCCGTTGTCCGTACCCCCGCTGGTGTTGTTCTTCTTGCTGCACCCGGCCGCGCCAAGCGCGAGGCCCGCAGTGAGCGCGGCCGCCGCGACAACGCGCAGCGGACGCGAGCTGACGATCATCCTGACCCCTCTCTGGGCCGTCTCGGGAGGTTGGGAGCGCTCCCATGCCGCAGAGCATGCCGTCCCGGCGCAGTGGTGTCAACGGTCGCTTGGGAGCGTTCCCAATTCGTTACCGAGACCCGGTCAGCCCGCCAGATGGCCCCAGCGGTCCGCCAGCTCCCGCCAGCTGCCCTGGGCCACGGCACGCCCCGCGACCAGGACGACGACGTGGTCGGCCTGGCTCAGGGCGGCCCGCTTCGAGGTCGATCCGACCACGGTCAACCCGTGCCCGCGCAGGGCCCGCCACAGCTCCAGCTCGGTGGTCACGTCGAGCGCGGAGGACACGTCGTCGGCGATCAGCAGCTCGGTCTGCGGAGCGAGGGCCCGGGCCAGGGCGAGCCGCTGCAACTGCCCGCCGGACAGCCGGGTGCCCTTGTGCCCGATCACCAGCCCGAGCCCGCCGCCGGCGGCGGCCAGGTCATGGTCCAGCTGCGCGGTCGAGACCGCGTCGGCGGCGTCGAGCTCGTGCCCGAGCCGGATGTTGTCGGCGACCGTACCGGACAGCACCCGGGGCAGCTGCGCGACGTAGCCGACCTGGTTGGGGCGCAGGAACAGCTCCGGCTCGGTGACCGATTGGCCGTTCCAGCGCAGCGCGCCGGTGTGGTGGACGATCCCGGCCAGCGCGCGCAGCAGCGACGACTTGCCCGAGCCGACCGGACCGACCACGAGCACGAGTTGGCCGCGCTCCACGGTCAGGTTGACGTCGTCGACGCCGACCGTCCCGTCCTCGTGGACCGCGCTGAACCCGGCCAGCTCCAACCGGCGCAGTGGGTGCCGCGCGGCCGTTGCCGGCGCCGGTGCGGTACCCGCCGACAGGTCCACCCCGGGTACGGCCGCGGAGTAGGCGCCGGTCCCGCACATGGCCACCGTCCGGCGGGTCCACACCCGGGCCGAGGGCAGCTGGGAGACCAGCGACGCGGTGGTCCAGGCGAACCACCGGGCCGAACTGAGCGTGGAGACCGCGACCAGGGTCGCGCCGGCGGACAGGCCGCCGGACAGGTACAGCGCCCACACCCCGATCGGCAGCAGCCCGCTGGCCATGGCCGGGGTCGACCGGGCCCACACCTGAACCGAGATCTCCCAGCGCTGCCGGGTGCTGCGGATGCCGTCGAGCCGGGCCAGATGCGCGAGAACCGGTCCGGTCGCGCCGGCCAGCTTCACCGTGCGGGCGGCCGACAGCGAGGACACCAGCGCGGTGGCGAACGCCGCGCGGGACGCCACGGTCCGGCGCGACGAGCGCTCCAGCACCGGCCCGAACAGGGTCGCGGCCAGCCCGGAGACCAGCATCGTCCCGGCGAAGAACAGCGCCGGTACCACCGTTGCGGACACCACGGTCATCGAGATCACCACGATGACCGAGATGAACTGGTCGATCATGTTGTCGGCGAGGATCACCACCCGCTCGGTGTCCCCGCCCTGGGCGACCACCTCGGCCGGGGTGTGCATGCTGACCCGGCGCGGCCCGGTCTGGCCGTGTACCAGGCGCAGGCTGATCCGCAGCAGCTGGCGTACCCACCATTCGGGGAACCACTTCCAGGTGGAGTACGTCATCGGGAGGGTCACCAGCAGGCCCGCCACGATCCCGGCGGCCGGCCGGAACAGTCCACCGGTACCGTCGACCAGGTCGGCCCAGAGCCACGGCAGCACCGAGCCGTCCAGCCCGAGCACGATGATGACCACGAACAGCGCCACCGCGCCGATCCCGTACCGGGCGTCGTTGGTGACCAGCCGGAGGATCTCCCGGAGGGTACGCGCCCGGGCCGGTACCGGCAGCGGCGGCGGGTCGGCCTTCGGTGCGACCGTCAGCTCCACCTGCCCGCTCCGCGGGTCAGGCGGGTCCGGCGACTCCGGCCAGTCCTCGGGATCGGTCAGCGCGAGCCCTCCGCCGTCCACTCCGGACGGTGCGGTAGCGGCGAGCATGGCGACGTTGCTGCTGGCCAGCAGGCGGGCGAACCGTGCTGACTCGCGCAGCGGTCCGGTCTCGACGACCTCGCCGTCGGCCAGCACGACGACCTCGTCGCACTGGCGTACCGACGACAGCCGGTGCGCGATCACGATGCCGATCCGGTCCCGCAGCAGCCGTTCGGTGGCCCGCTGTACCCGGGCCTCGGTGACCGGGTCCATCCGCGCGGTCGCCTCGTCCAGGATCACCACGTGCGGGTCGCGTACCAGGATCCGGGCGAACGCCACCAGCTGCTCCTGCCCGGCCGACAGCACGTACCCGCCCTCGCCGAGCCTGGTCTGCATCCCGTCCGGCAGGTCGGCGGCCCACGAGGTCAGACCCAGCTCGTCCAGCGCCCGGGCGGCCGGCTCGAACAGGTCCGGGTCGAACAGGGCGATGTTCTCGGCGAGCGTACCGGCCAGGATCTCGGTGCGCTGCGGGACGACCGCGACCCAGCGACGCAAGCCCTCGACATCGAGGTCGACCAGATCGGTGCCGCCGAGCGACACCGTGCCCCGCGGGACCTCGACCGCCCGGGTGAGCACCTTGGCCAACGTCGACTTCCCCGACCCGGTCCGCCCGATCAGCGCGTACGAGCGGCCACGGGCAAAGGTCAGGTGGACGTTGCGCAGCGCCGGCCCGCGCTCCGCGTCACCGGCGGCGTACCGGAAGGTCAGCCCGCGTATCGTGAGGTCCCCGCCGGCCGGTGCCAGCCCGCCGGAGGGCTCCTGCCGGGAAGCTCGCAGCAGCTGCACCCGGCTCCAGGCGCCGAGCGCGTACTGCAGGTCCGGCACGGTCCGGCCGATGTGGTCGATGGTCCCGCCGAAGGCGAGGGCGAGCAGCCAGATGGCGGTGAGCCGGGCCGGGCCGATCCGGTCGGTGGCCAGCGCCCAGACCCCGCCGAGGACGACCGCCACGATGCCGACCCGGGTCACCCCGGAGGTGATCGCGATGATCCGCGCCGACAGCGCCCAGACCTGCCGTCCCTTCGCCAGCACCTGCCTGGCCCGCTGGGCGAACAGGCGCAGCACGTACGGCCGGGCCAGGCTGGTGCGCACGTCGTCCTGACCGTGGATCGACTCCTCCATCACCGCGGCAAGGTCCGACCACGCCTCCTCCTCACCGATCCGGGCCACCGAGATGCGGCCGGTGCGGCCCTTCAGCCCGACCACCAGCAGCACGGTCAGCACCACCATCGCCACTCCGGCCGGCCACCAGACCAGCAACGCGGTGACGATCGACAGCACTCCGATGGCCAGCGACTGGGCGATCCGCACACCCGCGCCACGCAGCTCGGCGGCGACCTGGTAGACATCCCCGTCGATCCGGTCCAGCAGCTCCCCGACCGGGGTGCCCTCCAGGGTCGGCAGGTCCTGCCCGAATGCGACCCGGCACAGCCGGCGGCGTACGTCCGCGGCCCAGTCCGCGGTCAGCCCGGCCATGACCAGACCGACCACGAGGTCGGTGAGCACGGCGACGACCAGCGCCACGGCCAACACCGCGAACAGCCCAGCGGAACGGTTCAACAGCACCGGCCCGGCCAGCGCCGAGGCGGCCGCCTGTCCGGCCGCGCCGAGCAGGATCAGCCAGGCCACGAGCGCGGTACGCCGCGGCGACGTGGCCCACAGATCGCGGAGCAGGCGCATGGAAGGTTCCCCCGGGACAGATTGCCGGTCCTCAGCCTGCGCTGGATCGCCGGGGGCAGACAACACAATTACCGGTGCGGTGCCTCCCGCGAGTCACCACTCGACGGGGCGGGAAGAGTCACCACCTGAGCCCGCCGGTCGCGTCCTGGATCACCCGCGCGAGCGTGCCCACCGCATGGACCGCCGAGTATTGACCGGGCCGCAGCACGAGCAGATCCTCGACCGCGCAGACCGGCGGCGCGTAGTCGAGGGCGGCGGCCAGCCCGGCGTGGCGCCGCGCCCAGGCGTCCACGGTGTCCGCCAGCAGCTCGATCGACGAGGGTACGTCCAGGTCGGGCTCGTTGCGGTAGCGCAGCGACAGGGACTCGCGGTACGGCCAGTACGTCCACACCTTGGCCTCGTCGATCAACTGGTCGACCGCGTTCGTGCGCCGGTAGTAGAGGGCCAGCTGCATCAGGTCGATACCGTCCTGCGCGAGCAGCTCGCCGATCAGGGAGTGCTTCGCGTGCGCCCCGGTCACCTCGTAGAAGGTGCTCCGGCTGCCCTTCGGCCGGACCGCGTCGATCACGTCGGACCAGGCCGGTTGCGGCATCCCCTCGGTCAGCAGCCGGCTCACCGCCGCGTAGTACGCCGTCCGGGTACGCCAGTGCCGCCGCTCGTCGGGCCGTACCCCAGCGAGCCGCCGCCGCCATCGCGCGGTGATCGTGTTGTCCAGACTGGCTGGGACGTATGTTGCCGACACAGCGCCCACCTCTCCGCCGGGGTCACGCCAGAGTCTGTCCGGCGAGGCTGGCGTGCACATGGCGTGTTCGCGTGGTCCCCTGCCCGGTTACCCGATCGAGTACGGCATCCCAGTCGGCCGGTGGTGCGTCGCCCCGCCAGGCGACGTGCTGATCCGGCCGGACCAGCACCAGATCGCGCTCCCAGCACGCGGACACCGCGGGATCGGTCACCGGCAGGTGGGTCATCGGGATCCCGCGCGCGGTCGCCTCCGCCACGAGGGCCGCGCCGGTCCCCCCACCGGACCGGTCGACGAGCGTGAAGCCGGTACCGAACCGGTCGAACAGCTCGGTACCGTCGGCCAGGCGTACCGCCGGTGCCCGGCCGCCCGGCCAGGTGGTCGGCACAATCCGGCACCACTGCCAGCCCGGTGCGCCATCGGGTTCGTAGCAGATGACCGGTGAGTCGGCGTACCTCTGTCCAAAGTGGACACCGAGGTTGTCGACCTGGTGTCCCTCGCGCTCCAGGACCCCGGCGATCTGCTCGGTGGACACGCCCGCGGCGCAGAGGCGGGCGAACCGCTGCCGGACCTCCAGGAAGCCGGTGCACAGCTCCCGGTTGAACAACGCGACCGGCCGCCGCTCCGCCTCGTAGCTCGCCAGCAGGTCCGGACCGCCCCAGCCGTGTACCGCCGCGGCCAGCTTCCAGCCCAGGTCCACCGCGTCGGCGATGCCGGTGTTCGCGCCGTGCCCGCCGAGCGGGTAGAACTGGTGCGCGGAGTCGCCGACGAGGTACGCGGATCCCTTGCCGTACGCGGTCGCCACCGCCAGGGCACCCTCCCACTGGGCGACGCTGAGCACCTGGTCCACCGCGAACGGCACGCCCAGCCGCTCCTGGATCAGCGTGACCGGGTCGCTGAACGGCTCGTCCGGCGAGATCGGCACGCTGCCGGTCCAGGTGTGCGCCTCGTCGCGGGACACCAGGGTCACCCCCCGGGCTCCGATCGTGACGAAGGCGGGCCCGTACCGGCGCAGGGTCCGGTCGGTGCTGCGGAAGTAGACCGTGCAGTACTGGGTGCGCGGGCCGGACTCGTCCAGCGGGATCTCCAGGCAGCGGCGTACCGTGCTGCCGGCACCGTCGCAGCCGGCCAGGTAGCCGGCCACCACGGTGTGCCGGGCACCGGTACCGGCGTCCGCCACGGTCGCCACCACACCGGTCGGCTCCAGCCGGAGGTCGACACAGGTCCACCGCTCCCGGAGGTCGACGAGCGGGTGGTCGCGTACCGCGTCCCGGGCCAACTCCTCGAACAGCGAGCCCTGCACCCGTTGGTACGGCTCGACCGGAGCCGACCCGTCGTTCACCGCAGCGTACCGCTGGCGTAGCTGGTCGACCGACGGTTGGTGCCACACCAGTACCGGTGGCTGGTCGAGCCCTCGGGTCCAGGAGAAGTCGGTGGTGTGTTGCGGGCCGATGCCGCGTGCCCGGATCGACCCGGCGAGGCCGAACCGGCGCAACAGCTCCATGCTGCGACCGGTGAGGTAGTCCATCTTGGGATGGGCCGAGGCGGCCGGCGATCGCTCCACGACCATGCTGGGAACGTTGTGGCGGGCCAGTTCCAGGGCCAGCACCGCGCCCACCGGCCCGGCCCCGACCACGAGCACCGGTGTGTCGAAAGTCTGCGCGGGCAACGGAGCTCCTTCCCTTGCCAGTACGGCAGGGTGCAGCGCAACGATGCTCCGCCGGGCACGGCGGCACATGACGCGTTCACGCCACGCTGTGCTGTTCGGGCTCCTCAGTCCAGATGCCGCCGGCCACGGGCCCGTGCCGGGTTGCGGCGCGGGCGGCTACCAGGGCAGCTGGCCGCCGAGGACGATCCGGGTCAACGCCACGCGGCTGTTGACCCCCAGCTTCTGGAAGATGTTGCGCAGGTGGCTGTCGACGGTGTGCGGGGACCGGCTGAGCTGGCTGGCGATCTGCTGGTTGGTCAGGCCCCGCGCGACGAGCCGGGCGATGACGCACTCCGCGGGGGTCAGGCTGGACAGCGGTGCAACGGTCGCGCGGCCGGGCTCCAGCCCGGCGCCGGCGGGTGCGGAGCCCGACGGGTGCAGCAGCTTCTCCATCCGCTGCACGGCCCGGTGGGCGCCGCACCGGGTGCACTCCTCGATCGCCTGCTCCAGCAGCGGCTCCGCCCGGTCCCGGTGGCCGCTGTCCTGCTCGGCCCGGGCGGTGTCCTCCAGCGCGGCGGCGCGCGCGAGGGGGCGGGGGCTGTCCCGGAACAGCTCGACCGCCCGTCGCAGCGTGGCCAGGTCATGGCGGACCAGCCCGTCCGCGTGGGCGGCGACGGCGACCAGCGAGCTCACCGACGGGTTGCGCTCGGCCAGCCGGCCGGCGGCCCCGGCCGCGGTCCCGGCCAGTCCCGCATCGCCGGCGGCCAGGGCGATGCGGACCAGCTCGACCCCGTCAGCGGCGTCGGCGCTGAACAGCAGCAGCCGCTCGGGCAGCCAGCGGTACAGGTCGGCGAGGGTGGCCAGCGCCGCGCCCGGCTGCTGGTCCGCGTACTGGACGTACCCGATCGACCAGGCCACGTCCTCGGGCGGCGCGGTGACGCCGTCGGCGCGCAGCCGGTTCATCCGGCGCAGGTACTCGTGGGCCATCGGCAGCTGCCCACGGGCCACCGCGACCCGGGCCAGCAGACCCAGCAACGGTACGGACAGCTGCAGCGCGGTCAGCTGCTGGCCAATGCGTACCCCCGCCTCGGCGTCGGCCACCGCCTCGTCGAGGCGTCCCTGGGCCACCAGCAGGGTCGCGTTGTAGTAGTGCCACAACGGCTGCGACCATCCGCTGCCCAGTTCCTCGGCCTTGCGCCGGCCCTCCGAGTATGCCTGCTCGGCCTCCTCGAAGCGGTCCAACGCGGCCAGTGCACCGCCCAGCCAGATCCGCGGGTGCCGCTGCAGCGCGGTACCCCCGGCCGCGTCGGCGACCTCCACCGCCCGGCTGGCGTAGGCCAACGCGTCGGCGAAGCGGCCCTCGGAGCGGGCCACCACGCTGCGTGCCGCGTTCCCGAAGGCGACCGCGGCGGACTCGCCGGTCGCGGTACCCAGCCGGTCGGCCTCCGCGCCGGACTGGTCGGCCCCGAACATGTCGTTGACGTACAGCAGCGCGTGCGCCTCGATCGCGTGCAGCTGGGCCTGCAGCCCGGCCGGTACCGACGCCTCGGCCAGCGCCCGGCGGGCGTACTGGGCCGCGGTCCGGTTCTGCCCGGCGTGCTTGACCGCCTCGGCCAGGCCCAGCAGCACGGTGGCCCGGGTCCGCACGTCCAACGCCCCGCGCAGCGTGCTCTCGCCCAGCTCCCGCGCCTCGGCGACCCGCCCGGCCAAGGCCAGCAGCACCACCGCCCGCGCGGACAGCGCGGGCCGCTGCCGGTCGTACTCGGACAGCATGCCCAGCGCGTGCACGATCAGGTCGGCCGCCGTGCTCGGCGCCCGCGCGGCCACCTCGTCGGCCGCCACCCCCAGCACCTGCACCGCTTCCCGGTCCCCAGGCTGCCCGGCCCGGACCAGATGCTCGGCGATCTCCACCGGCGAGCAGCCCTCCCCGCGCACCACCACCGCCGCCTCCCGGTGCAGGGTGGCCCGGGTCGGGCCGGGCAGGTTGTCGTACACCGCCTGCCGCAACAGGTCGTGCGCGAAGGCCAGGCTGCTGTCCTGTTCCAGCAGCACCCCGGCCGACACCGCCTCCTCCGCGGCCGGGACCAGCGCGGCCGGCCGCAGCCCGAGCAGTTGTGCGGCCGCGTGCACGGTGAACGGCCGGCCGAACACCGACCCCGCCCGCAACAGCCGGCGCGCCTGCGCGGACAGCCCGCGCAGCCGCTGGTCCACCGCGGACAGGAAGCTGGACGGCAGATCCCCACCGACCACCGAGGCGACGCCCTCGCTGACCAGGATCTGACCCGTGGTCTTCAACGCGGTCAGGTACTGCTCCAGCAGGAACGGGTTGCCCTTGCCGCCGGCGGCCAGCGCGAGCACGGTGGCGTCCGGTTGGGCGCCGAGTACGTTCGCGCACAGCGCGGTGACCGCCTGCTCACCCAGCGGGCCCAGCCGTACCTCGTCGGCGCCCTCCTGCACCAGCCAGTCGATCGCGTCCTGCCCCGGCGAGGACGCCGGCACCGGGCGCCGGGCCAGCAACCACAGCAACGGCGTGGACGACAGCCGGGCCACCAGCACCCGCAGCGCCAGCGAGCTCAGCTCGTCGCACCAGTGCGCGTCGTCGACCAGGATCACCAGCGGCCGCCGCGCCACGTACTCCTCCAGCGCCTCGCCCAGCCGGTCCACGTACCACAGCCGATCCCCGCGGTGCTCCTGCAACGCGGCCAGGTCCACCGGCACCGGCTCGGCCACCCGCACCGCGGTCAGCAGCGAACGCAGCGGCGCCGCCCGGTCCAGCTCGATCGCCCGGCCCGGCGCCACCGCCAGCCCCAGCGCCCGGGCCTGCTCATGGGCGTCGGCCAGCAACCGGGTCTTCCCGATACCCGGCGCACCGGTCAGCACGGCACAGCCACCCGCCCCGCCCGCGGTCGCGGACAGCAGCCGGGACAACATCGCCAGCTCCTGCTCCCGGCCCAACGTGCGGCCGGGAGCGGGACGGACGTGCAACACGCCTGACTCCTGTCTGTATCCGGGGTCTCAACGGGGAGTCACGTGAACGCTCGCACACCGGACCATGCGTACCACATAGACCGAATGCTCGTCCCCGGTCAACGGATCACGGACCGGTACCGGCCGATCGGGCCGCCGAGCTGGCCGGTACGCGCAGCACCGGCACCATCAGGTCGCGGATGATCGCCGGCCCGGACCGGGTCAGTACCGACTCGGGGTGGAACTGCACCGACCGGATACCCGGCGCACGCAGCGCGTACACCTCACCGCTGGCCCCGTTCCGGCACACCTCGACCGGCCCGTCGACCAGCGGGCAGCTCCACCGGTCGGTGTCGGCGTACGCCGCGAAGGTGTTGTAGAAGCCGACCCGCTCGGCGCGCCCGAAGAAGTCGATCTCCCGCTGCTCCCCCTGCGCCGGTACCGGCCGGCGCCGCAGCGGCAGCCCCAGCACAGCCGCGAGGACCTGGTGTCCCAGGCATACCGACAGGACCGGGATCCGGTCCACTAGCAGGGTCCGGGTCAGTTCCCGCAGCGCGGCGATCTTCGGGTCGGTGACCACGCGTGGGTCGCCCGGACCGGGCCCGACGACGACCGCGTCGTAGTCGCACGGCGGCTGCCTGGCCGGGTACTCCCGGATGGTCACCTCCGGTCCCAGCGCCCGCACGAGATGGGCGAGCATGGCGGTGAACGCGTCACCAGCGTCGACAACCAGGATCCGCCGGCCGATCAGCTCCGCCGGCACCGGCTCGCGGTCGGGCGCGGGGGCCAGCCAGAAGCGGCTGAGCCGGTCGTTGCGCGCGGCGAGCGCGGAAGCCACCCGGGGATCGGCACGTAGCACCGGGACGGTGCGGGTCGGGCGCTCGCCGGCGGACGTGGCTCCGATCGCCATCAGCAGGCCGCTCGCCTTCGCCCGGGTCTCGGCCACCTCGACGGTCGGGTCGGAACGGCGCACGAGCGTGGCACCCAGGCCCAGCTCCAGGCCGCCGTCCGGCGCCAGGTCCGCGGTCCGGATCAGGATCGAGGAGTCGATGGTACGCCGGCCACGGTGCTGCCCGATCAGCGCGAGCACGCCGCCGTAGTAGCCTCGCCCACCCCGCTCGTACCCGGCGACGACCCGGCACGCGTTGGCCAGCGGGCTGCCGATGACCGTCGGCGCGAACATGGTTTCCCGCAGCACCTCCCGCACGTCCAGGCGGGTACGGCCGGCCACGGTGTACCCGGTGTGCGCCAGGTGCGCCATCTCGGTCAGCCGGGGGCCATGCAGGCGGGCACCCCGATCGCAGATCCGCCCGAGCATCTTCAGCTCCTCGTCGACCACCATGTACAGCTCCTCCGCCTCCTTCCGGTCGGCCAGGAAGCGCAGCAGTCCGGGAACGCTCGGGCCCTCCGGCGGGTACCGGTAGGTGCCGCTGACCGGGTTCATCGTGGCGACGCCGTCGACGAGGCTGACGTGCTGTTCCGGACTCGCTCCGACCAGCGTGCGGCCGGGCCAGTGCACGACGAACGTCCAGTAGGCGCCCCGCTCCAGGGCGAGCAGGCGGCGGAAGACGGCCAGTGCGGTCCGGGTGGAGTGGTCGGCCAGGGTCGCCCGGAACGAGCGCCGGATCACGAAGTTCGACCCCTCACCGCGACCGATCTCGTCGGCGAGCACCCGGCGCACGATCCGGTCGTACTCCCCGTCGTCCGGGTCGAACCGGCCGGCGCTCAGCACGGGTACCGCGCGGGGCAGGGCGTCCAGCGCCTCGGCCACGGTCACTGTGCCGTGCGCGCGCACCGCGATGGCCACCAGTGGCGTGCCGTCGTCGTGGTGGGCCAGGCCACGCTCGGCGAGTTGGCGGTACGGCAGCACGACGAGGGTGTCCGGACCGGTCGTACCGGGCCGCAGCGGTGGTAGCGGGACGTCCACCAGGCGTGCGACCGGACCCGCGTCACCAAGCAGGATCCCGATCCGGTCGGTGCCGGCCGACCACGGCCGGTGCAGTAGCGCGAATGCGGGAGGCTCGGGAGTCAGCACAGCCGAAAGCTCCACCATGCGTTCCACGCTGACAGGTGCCGGCGGCGGCAACCACTACCTGACCGAGCAGTTCCACCATCGGGGGAACCTGCCGCGCTACCTGCATGAGTAGTTCTCCGCCAGGGAACCGGGAGCTACCTTGGTGTATCAGCAAGATACACCATCCACTGTGGACGGTGTCGTGGGAATGGAGTACCGAATGCAGACGGTGAAAGACGACCTCTCGCCCGCCTCCGCGTCCTTCGCGCGCGGGCTGCGGCTGCGCCGGCTCCACCACCACAGTGACCGGTTGTTCGTGGTGCCGCTGGACCACTCGGTGACCAGCGGACCGATCGCGCCGGACGGAGATCTCGACGCGCTGGTCGGGCAGATCACCGCGCACGACGTGGACGCCGTGGTGCTGCACAAGGGTTGCCTGCGGCGGGTCGGTCCGGACCGGTTCCGCAGCACGTCCCTGATCGTCCACCTGAGCGCGAGCACCGTGCGGGCACCGGACCCGGACGCCAAGTACCTCGTCGCCAGCGTGGAGGAGGCGGTACGGCTGGGCGCGGACGGGGTGAGCGTGCACGTCAACCTCGGCTCGTACGGCGAGCACCGGCAGATCGCCGACCTCGCCACGGTGGCCGAGGCGTGCGACCGGTGGAACGTACCCCTGCTCGCCATGATGTATCCGCGCGGCCCGCAGAAGCCCGATCCGCGTGACCCGACCCTCATCGCGCATGCGGTCGCGGTCGCCGCCGATCTCGGCGCGGACCTCGTGAAAACGGTGTATCCCGGGTCCGTCGAAGCGATGCGGAGCATCACCCGCAGCGCGTCGGTCCCGGTCCTGGTGGCCGGCGGCCCGCCGCGGGTGGCCATGGATGACGTCTTCACCCGGGTGCGCCAGGCGCTGGAGGGCGGCGCCGCCGGGGTGGCGATCGGCCGCCACGTCATCCACGCCGACGACCTCGCGGCGACCACCCGGAAGATCGGCGACCTGGTGCATGGGCGGTACGAGTCATGAAGCTGTGCTGGTTGGACATCCGTAGCTGCGATGCGCTGAAGGACGCGGTCCGCGCCGAGGCGGTGCATCAGCGCATCGACGGCATCGTCGCGGCGGACGCGGCCGATCTGGAAGGGTTGCCGCCGACGGTGACCAGAGTCCTCATGCCCCCGGCCGGGCTACCCGGGGACCTCGGCGCGGCGGACATCGTCATCGTCGACGCCGACCGGCCGGCGGACTACGCGGTCCTGTCGGCGGGCCGGGCCGGCGTACGGTTCGGGCGCTACGTCGAGGTGACCGACGCGCAGACCCTCGAACTCGCCTGCCGATGCGCCCGTACCGACGACTGGAGCGTGCTGAGCTTCCGCGACCCGACGAAGATTCCACTGGAGATCGTGCTGGCCGCCGCGGCCGGCGCGGACGGCAGGATCATCACGGTGGTGGCCGACCCGTCCGACGCCGAGGTCGTGTTCGGCGTGCTGGAACACGGCTCCGACGGGGTGCTGATGGCACCGAAGGCGGTCGGTGACGCGACCCGGCTCAAGGCCGCCGCGCTGCCCCGCACGGAGGACCTGAAGCTGGTGGAGCTGACCGTCACCGGGATCAGGCATGCCGGCATGGGTGAGCGGGCCTGTGTGGACACCTGCACCTATCTGGGCAAGGACGAGGGGATCCTGGTCGGGTCGCAGGCGCGCGGCATGCTGCTGTGCGCGAGCGAGACGCACCCGTTGCCGTACATGCCGACCAGACCGTTCCGGGTCAACGCCGGCGCCATCATGTCGTACACGCTCGCCGAGGCGGGACACACGCGCTACCTCAGCGAACTGCGCGCGGGAAGCAGGGTGCTGGCCGTGGACGTGCACGGGCGCACCCGGGCGGTCATCGTCGGGCGTACGAAGATTGAGACCCGGCCACTGCTGTGTATCGACGCGGTCGCGCCGGACGGCCGTACCGTCAACGCCATCGTCCAGGACGACTGGCACGTACGGGTACTCGGGCCGGACGGGGTACCGCTCAACTCGACCGCGCTCGTCGCGGGGGACGTGGTCCTCGGGTACCTGCCGGTGCACGACCGGCACGTGGGGTACCCCATCGACGAGCTGTGCCACGAGCATTAACGACTCCCCATGGATGAATCCGAGGGATTCCTGGCTCAGACCGCACCCGATCCGGAGGCTCTTGATGACCGCGGTCTTCGACTTCCACGCCCGGCTCACCTCGCGGCCGGAGGCGCTGCGGCGGTTGTTCGACGCGATGGACGCCAACGGCATCACCCGGGCCGCGGTGGCGGCGGGCGGCGTGGTCGACCTGGACCGGCTCTCCCGCCAACTGGTCGAGGGCGGGCACGTGCAGACCCCGGCGGACAACGACGCGGTCCTCGCGGCCTGCGCCGGCTCCGGTGGCCGGCTGGTGCCGTTCCACTTCGCCAACCCGTACCAGGACGAGCTGCCGTACCGCCGCCAGGCGCCACTGTTCCGCGGGCTTGAACTGTCCCCCGCCGTGTACGGCACCGCGTTCGACGATCCGCGTACCGTCGCGCTCGTCCGGGTCGCCGCCGACGCCGGCCATCCGGTCTACACGGTCTGCGTCGGCCGGCCCGGAGCCCGGGCGGCCGATCTGGTCGGGCTCGCCCGGCGGTTCCCCGCCGTCGCGTTCGTGTTCGGGCACTGCGGCTTCATCGGCATCGACACCAACGGCATCAACCAGATCGCCGGCCAGCAGAACATCTACGCAGAGACCTCGGGCTGCTTCAGCATCGCCGCGCGGGTGGCGGTCGACCGGCTCGGCCCGGACCGGGTGCTCTTCGGCACCGAGTACCCGTTGCAGGACCCGTGCGTGGAGTTGGCCAAGCTGGCCGCGCTCGGACTGGACCCCGGCTCGTGGCAGAAAGTGGCCTGGCGCAACGCGCACCGGCTGCTCGGAGAGGAGTGCTCATGACCACCACCACACCCGCCCGGCCGGAGTTCGGGCAGTGGCCGGACGCCGACGGGCTGGCCGCCCTGCAGGACACCCGGCTGCCGGTGGTCGCCGCGGCGGCGGCCCGCTCGCCGTTCTACCGGGCCAGGCTCGGCGACGCCGTGCCACGGACCCGGGAAGCCTTGCAGGACATCGGTTTCACCACGAAACAGGACCTGCGGGACAGCTACCCGTTCGGGTTGCTCGCGGTCCCCAGGCGCCGGCTCGCGACCTACCACGAGTCCAGCGGCACCACCGGCATGCCGACCGCGTCGTACTACACCGAGGACGACTGGGACGACCTCTCCGAACGGTACGGGCGCAAGTGGGTGGGGCTCGGGGCCGACGACGTGTTCCTGGTCCGCACCCCGTACGCCCTCATGATCACCGGCCACCTGGCCCATGTGACCGCGCTGCGCCGGGGCGCCCTCGTGGTGCCCGCGGACAACCGTTCGCTGGCGATGCCCTACGTCCGGGTGGTCCGGGTCATGCATGACCTCGGCGTCACGCTGAGCTGGTCGCTGCCCACCGAGACGCTGCTCTGGGCGGCCGCCGCCCGAGCCGCCGGATACCGGCCCGACCGCGACTTCCCGGCGCTGCGCGCGCTCTTCGTCGGCGGCGAGCCGCTCACCGCGGCGCGGCGTGCGCGGATCGCCGAGATCTGGGGGGTACCGGTGGTGGAGGAGTACGGCTCCACCGAGACCGGCAGCCTGGCCGGGCAGTGCCCGTACGGGCAGCTGCACCTGTGGGCGGACCGGGCCATCTTCGAGGTGTACGACCCGCGCACCGGCGCGGTCTCCGCCTCGGGCCGGGGCCAGCTCGTGGTCACCCCGCTCTACCGGGACGCGATGCCGTTGCTGCGCTACAACATCGAGGACGAGGTCGAGGTCGGGTACGCCGGGTGCGCGTGCGGCTGGCAGCTGCCCACCGTCCGGGTGCTCGGCCGCTCCGGGCTCGGGTACCGGGTCGGCTCCGCCACGGTGACCCAGGCGGACCTGGAGGAGCTGATCTTCACGCTGCCCGCCCGGTACGAGGTGACCTTCTGGCGTGCTCAGGCCACCCCGGCCCGGCTGTGCGTGGAGTTCGAGGTGCCCGAGCAGCACCGGGCGGCCGCCCGCGCCGAGCTCGCCACCGCCGTCCGGGGCGCCTTTGGCATCGCCGCGGACGTCGCCGGGTTGGCGCCGGGTTCCCTTGTGCCGCAACAGGTGCTGACCAACGAACCGGACATGGTCAAGCCGCGCAGCCTCTTCGGCCCGGACGAGGACTGGGACCGGGCACTGCTCTACTACTAGGAGGCACCGGGTGAGTGGCATCCGGGTCGCGGTCGTCGGCGCCGGGATCGGCGGCCTGTCGGTCGCCGCGTTCCTGGCCCGCGCCGGCATCGCCTGCGCGGTGTACGAGCGGGCGGTCGCGCTGGGCGAGGTGGGCGCGGGCATCCAGCTGTCCCCCAACGGGAGCCGGCTGCTGCACCGCGCCGGCCTCACCACCCACCTGCGCGAGGCGGCCATCCGGCCGGCGGCCATCGAGGTGCGGCGCTGGCGGGACAACGGGACCGTCGCGCGTACCGAGCTGGGAGCCGCGTGCGAGGCGGAGTACGGCGCGCCGTACTACACGCTGCACCGGTCCGTCCTGTACCGGGGACTGCTCGACCTGGTCACCGGTACCGACCCGGATGCCGTCCGGCCCGGCCACCGGTGCGTGGCCGTCCACGAGTACCCCGACCGGGTGGACCTGCGTTTCGCGGACGGCTCGTCGGCCGGCGCCGACCTGGTGATCGGCGCGGACGGCCTGCACTCGGTGGTCCGTGGCGCGCTCACCGGGGACGGCGCCCGGTTCGCCGGACTGACCGTCCACCGTGGACTCGTCCGCGCCGACCGGGTCCCCGCGTTGACCGCCGAGTCCCGCGTGCTCATCTGGCTCGGGCCGGAGCGGCACGTGGTCTGCTATCCGGTCGCGGCCGGCTGGGTCAACGTGGTCGCGGCGTCCGGCTGCCGCACGGAAGCCGGACCCGGGCCGGACCCGCTCGGCTCCGCCTTCGCCGGTTGGCACCGGGCGGTCCGGGAGGTGTTGACCGAGGTGGATGCATGGACCCGGTGGCCGCTGTACGACGCGGCACCGCTCGCCCGCTGGCGTACCCGGCGGATAGCTCTGGTCGGGGACGCGGCGCACCCGCTGCTGCCGTTGGGCGCGCAGGGGGCCAACCAGGCGGTCGAGGACGCCGCGGCACTCGCCGCCTGCCTGCGCTCGGGCCTGGCGGACGTACCGGCCGCGCTCCAGCGGTACGAGCGGGTACGGATACCCCGGTTGGCCCGGGTACGCGCGATGGTCCGGGACAACACCGTCAACCATCACCTGCCGGACGGCAGCCGGCAGCGGCTGCGCGACGGCCCGATGCCCGCCCGGGAGAGCCTGCGGGCCCGGGCCTGGCTGTACGGATACGACGCCGAACGGGTGGCCCGATGACTGTCTCCGGAATCGAGGACCGGGTCGCCATCGTCACCGGCGCCGCCCACGGCATCGGCGCGGCGGTGGCGCGCAGCCTCTCGGAACAGGGCGCGATCGTGGCCGCCGTGGACGTGGATGCGGCGGGTGTCGAGCGGATCGTCAAGGACCTGCGCACCGCGGGGTACCCGGCGCACGGGTACCCCGTCGACGTCCGGGACAGCGATGCCGTCGACGCCGTGGTCTTCCGCGTCGAAGACCGGGTCGGACCGGTCGGTGTCCTCGTCAACGTCGCCGGTGTGCTGCGTACCGGCCCGGTTGCCGACTCCACCGACGCGGACTGGCATGACGTCTTCGCGGTGAACCTGCACGGGGTGGTGTATTGCTGCCGGGCGGCGGCGCAGTGGATGGTGCCGCGCCGCCGCGGGGTGATCGTCACGGTCGGGTCCAACGCGGCCGGGGTACCCCGGGTGAACATGGCGGCCTACGCCGCATCGAAGGCGGCCGCCGCACACTTCATGCGCTGCCTCGGGCTGGAGCTGGCGCCGTACGGCATCCGCTGCAACGTGGTGGCGCCCGGCTCGACCGACACCGCGATGCAGCGGTCGATGTGGCGCTCCGCGGCCGACGCGGCGGAGGTGGTACGCGGCTCCCTCCCGCACTACAAGGTCGGCATCCCGCTCGGGCGGATCGCCGATCCCCGGGACATCGCCGACGCGGTGGTTTTCCTCGCCTCCGAACAGGCCCGGCACATCACCATGCAACAGCTGTATGTCGACGGCGGCGCCGCGCTGCGCTGCTGACCACCGCCCCTGGAAGGAGCGACCGTTGGGCATCCCGCCGATCCGCCCGTACCCGATGCCGACCGAGGCGGATCTCCCGCCGAGCGTGCCGTCCTGGAGGCCCGACCCGGGCCGGGCGCTGCTGCTGATCCACGACATGCAGCGGTACTTCGTCGACATGTTCCCGGCCGGGGAGTCACCACGGGTCGAGCTGCTGGCCCACGTGGACCTGATCCGGCGGGCCGCGCACGAGCTGCGGATCCCGGTGGTCTACACCGTCCAACCCGGCCGGATGGGCCGGCGGCGGCGCGGGCTGCTGTTCGATTTCTGGGGCCCGGGGATGGGCACCGACCCGGCGGTCCGCGAGATCACCCCCGAGGTCGGCCCGGGACCTGACGACCTGATCGTGGTGAGGCACCGGTACAGTGCCTTCCATGACAGCCGGCTGGCACAGGTCCTCCAGACACACCAGCGGGACCAACTGGTCATCTGCGGCATGTACGCCCACGTGGGCTGTCTGATCACCGCGGCCGACGCGTTCAGCCGCGACATCCAACCCTTCCTCGTCGCGGACGCGGTCGCCGACTTCACCGCCGGGGACCACCGGATGGCGCTGGACTACGCGGGGCGTACCTGCGCGGTCATCCTGACCACCGGCCGGCTGCTCGCGACGCTATGCCCCGGGATCGCCGTCTCCGCCGAGCTCCTCGGGCCGCCCACCGGTCTGCTCCTGGACGATCCGGGCCAGCTCCACCCGTGAGTTGATGCCCAGCTTCTGGAAGATCTGCCGCAGGTGGTAGTTCACCGTGTGCGGTGACAGATACAGGCGGCGGGCGATCTGCTGGTTGGTCAGGCCCTGGCTGACCAACCACCCGATGATCCGCTGGGTCTGGGACAGGTCACTCCATCCGCTCGATCCGGGTTGCGGCCCCACCATGGTCACGACAATCACCATCGGTCCCTCTCATTGGTTTGGTACGCCCGATGGTGCGCCCGTTGGCCAGACAGGATCGCCCAGTAACAGGGGATCAGCCGGTGAGTGTCCGCCAGTCGTCAGTACCCGTCCTCAAATGTACGAACCGGGGGCAAATCCCGACTTGGCGAGCACGATCGCGCGGGCGGTGACCGCGACGTCGTGCAGATCCGTACCGGCGGGCTGGGCCGCGACCAACTCGGCGGTCAGCTCGTCCAGCATGGTGAGCTGAGCCTCGCCCCCGGTGTGTGAGAACCGCGCCCAGCCGGCGAGGACACACACCAGGAGCACCGGTACCCGGCGGGTGTCACCAGCCGGTATCCGGGTCAGAACCGACCGGCTGATCCGCTCCGCAGCGGACAGGTCGGCGAGCCCGGCCGCCTGCTCGGCGGCCGTACTCCCGGGAGTGGCGAGTGTCGAAGCACCGCGGTCGTGGTACAGCCGGGCCAGGTTGGCCAGCTCGACAAGCGCGCCGACGACGACCGGCTCGTGGTCGGCCAACCCGAGCGTCAACACCAGGCTGACGCACCGGTCGGCGGCCTCCAGGCCACCCTCGGTCCGGCCGACAGTCCACTGTGTACGGTGTGCCCGGCCCAGCTCGAACCAGCGCTCGGCGGCGGTCGCGACATCGGGGCAGTCGCGGACCGCGCGGTCGAGGAGGCGGACCGCCTGCGCCGCGTCGACCGGATCATCGTCCAACTCGGCCCGCTCGCGCATCAGCTCGCCGCCCAGCGCCGCCGACCAGCCGTCGTCCTCACGGGCGAGGACCACCTGCCACGACCCGATCGCCCGGTCCAGGTCGCCCCGGTCGCCGGCCAGCCGCCACCGCTCGGTGAAGCACAGCGCCTGGTGCTCGTGCGCGGACAGCCAGGTGGGGTGCTCCGCACCGGCCAGCTCGATCGCCCGCGCGGCCATCTCGATGGCAAGCTCGAGCATCCGCTCGTCACCACCGGTCGCGTAGCGCTCCTGGTACGCCGTGGCGAGGGTGAACGCCGCCACCGCGAGCCACGGGGTGTCGTCGGGCAACCCGGGCAGGGCACCGGCCAACAGCAGGATGCCGCGGTCCAGGTCGGCGGGTTCATGAGCGAGGTCGTACCGCTCCTGATGGGCCAGCCCTTCGATCATCCGGGCGAACGCCGCCGCCGCCGGATCCTCCTCGCCGACCGGCCACCGGCGCAGCGCGGCCAGCATCCCGTCCACCAGAGCGGCACAGTCCTCCGGCTCGTCGCCGGTGCCGTAGCGCAGCAGCCAGAACCGGCTCCAGCAGGCGCCGGTCAGGGTGAGAGCGACGAAGGTCCGGTCGCGGTCACCGGGCACCAGCTGCTCGTAGAGCTTCGCGTACCACTCGACCGCCCGGTCGTAGTCATCCAGCGAGCCGTGCTCCTCGGCCCGGCTCTCGTACGCCGAGCCGAGCCCGTACCACCAGCGCATCCGCTCGGGATGACCCGGCGCGGCGGCCACCGCCTCCTCCAGCCGGGCCAGGCCGGTGGCGAGCGCCTCGCCGTCCCCGTACGTCTCGTAGCGCTCCAGGCAGGCGAGGCCGAACCGGCCCAGCTCACTCGGGGAGTTCTGGGGATGCGGCGGCATCATGGATAACCAATCCGTCTCTCGCGTACGGACGCGGCCCACACACCACGGAACTCACCGCGTCGGTCCGGTTGGGCTCCCGTCCGAGGTTATGGGCACCGCTGGGGCGCGTCCAGGACACACCACGGAATCAGCATGATCAGTCCAGGGCCACCCGATGATCGTCCACCCGGAGATGACCGAACTCTGCTGCCATTCCGGAATGCGACGTGTTGATTTGGCCGCGCCGTGACGGGGAACCAGGACGGGTCAGGTACGAACCGGATGGAGGTGCCATGTCGCGGAACGGTCGGGTGCAGGTGGTGGTGGTCACCGGTGCGAGCGGGGGCGTCGGCCGGGCCACGGCCCGCCTGTTCGCGGCCCGGGGTGCGAAGGTCGGGCTGCTGGCCCGGGGCGAGGAGGGGCTGGAGGCGACCGCCAAGGAGGTGGAGGCGGCCGGCGGCCGGGCCCTGCCGGTCGAGGTCGACATGGCCGACTACAAGCAGGTGGCCGACGCGGCCCACCGGGTCGAGGCGCACCTGGGCGCCATCGACGTGTGGGTCAACGACGCGTTCACCTCGGTCTTCGCGCCGTTCATGGAGATCTCGCCGGAGGAGTACGCCCGGGTGACCGAGGTGAGCTATCTCGGATACGTGTATGGCACCCGGGCCGCGCTGGAACGGATGCTGCCCCGGGACCGGGGAACCATCGTGCAGGTCGGGTCGGCACTGGCGTACCGGGGTATCCCGCTGCAGTCGGCGTACTGCGGGGCGAAGCACGCGATCCAGGGCTTCCACGATTCGCTGCGCTGCGAGCTGCTGCACGACCGCAGCCGGGTACGGGTGACGATGGTGCAGCTGCCGGCGGTGAACACCCCCCAGTTCGACTGGGTACTGTCCCGGTTGCCGCACAGGGCCCAGCCGGTACCCCCGATCTATCAGCCGGAGGTCGCGGCGCGGGCGGTGCTCTACGCGGCCGACCACCCGAGGCGCCGGGAGTACTGGGTCGGCGGCTCGACGGTCGCCACCCTGCTTGCCAACAAGTTCGCGGCCGGCCTGCTCGACCGTTACCTGGCCCGCACCGGCTACTCCGGGCAGCAGACCGGCCAGCCCCGGGACCGGCGGCAATCGGCCAACCTGTGGCAACCCGCCGATGATCCCGGCGGGCACGACTTCGGCGCGCACGGCCGGTTCGACGACCGCTCCGCCCCGCGCAGCTACCAGCTGTGGGCGTCACAACACCGCGGCCTGGTCGGCACCGCCGCCACGGCCGCCGCACTGGGCCTCGGGTGGGCGCTGCGCCGGACCCGGAGCTGACTGCGACCCGGCCGCGAGCTGGATCGCGATGTCGATGATCATGTCCTCCTGCCCGCCCACGTAGCCGGCCTCGCCCACCCGTTGCAGGATCTCGTGCGCCGGTACCCCGTACCGCTGCGCCGCGCGCTCGGCGTGCAGCAGGAAGCTGCTGTACACCCCGGCGTACCCCTGGACGATCGCCGAGCGGTCGGCGACCGGCAGGCGCGGTAGTGCCGGGCGCAGCACGTCCTGGGCGGCCGCCAGGACCCCGTCGACGTCGACACCGGTGTCGATGTCGAGCCGGGCGAACGTCGCGGCGAGCACCTCGGTCGGCGCGTTGCCGGCCCCGGCGCCGAGCGCGCACAGCGCCCCGTCCACCTGCCGCGCGCCACCCTGCACCGCCAGCACGCTGTTGGCCACCCCGAGCGACAGGTTCTGGTGGCCGTGGAACCCGACCTGCGCGTCGGCGCCGATCTCCGCGACGAGCGCGGCCACCCGGGCCTGCGCCTCGGCGAGGATCAGCGCACCGGCCGAGTCCACCACGTACACGCACTGGGCGCCGGCATCGACCATGATGCGCGCCTGCCGGGCCAGCTCGGGCGGCCCGATCCGGTGGCTGAGCATCAGGAAGCCGACGGTCTCCAGGCCGAGGTCGCGGGCCGCGCCGAAGTGCTGGACGGAGATGTCCGCCTCGGTGCAGTGGGTGGCGATCCGGGCGACCGACGCGCCGACGTCGTGGGCGTGCCGAAGGTGCTCGATGGTACCCAGCCCGGGCAGCAGCAGCACCGCGATGCGGGCCGTCCGCGCCTCGTCGACCGCGGCGGCGATCAGCTCGAACTCGTCGACCCGCGAGAAGCCGTAGTTGAACGACGAGCCGCCCAGACCGTCGCCGTGCGCGACCTCGATGACCTCGACGTTGCTGCGGTCGAGCGCGTGCACGACGGCGCGTACCTGTTCCTCGGTGAACTGGTGGGCCAGCGCGTGCGAGCCGTCCCGCAGCGTGGAGTCGGTGAGCCGGACGTGTGTCATGCGGTCACCGGCCTACCGGGGTGGCCGGCCAGCAGCTCGCCCACCCGGGCCGCGGCGGCCGTCATGATGTCCAGGTTGCCGGCGTAGTCGGGCAGGTAGTCGCCGCGCCCGCGGACCTCCAGGAAGACACCCACCCGGGCCATCCCGCGCCAGCGTTCGTCCGGCGGGTCGAACTGCGGATCCGCGCGCAACGTGTAGCCCGGGACGTAGGCGCTGACCGTCTCCACCATGGCGTGTACGTTCGCGGCGACCGCGTCCCGCGCCGGCCCGTCCGCGGCGGCCTCGGCGGGGATCGCGCAGAAGACCGTGTTACGCATGATCATCGGCGGCTCCACCGGGTTGAGCAGGATGATGGCCTTGCCGCGCGCGGCGCCACCGACGTCACGCAGTGCCGCCGCGGTGGTCCCGGTGAACTCGTCGATGTTCGCGCGGGTACCCGGGCCGGCCGAGCGGGACGCGATCGACGCGACGATCTCGGCGTACGCCACCGGTACCGCCCGGTTGACCGCCGCCACGATCGGCACGGTGGCCTGCCCGCCACACGTGATCATGTTCAGGTTCGGTGCGGAGAGGTTCACGTCGAGGTTCACCGGCGGGCACACGTACGGGCCGACCGCCGCCGGGGTCAAGTCGACCGCGCGGATCCCGGCTTCGGCGTACCGTGGCGCGTTGGCCGCGTGCGCCTTCGCGCTGGTCGCCTCGAACACGATGTCCGGCAACGGATCCCGGGCCAGCAGCCAGTCTACGCCGGCCGCGCTGGTCTCCAGTCCGTACCGGCGGGCCCGGGCCAGCCCGTCCGAGGCCGGATCGATACCCACCAGGTAGCGCGGCCGCACCGTGCCGCCCGGGCGGAGCAACTTCATCATCAGGTCGGTACCGATGTTGCCCGAGCCGACGATGGCCGCGGTGGCTGTCCGCATCGCCTGCCCCTCACTCGAACAGCGCGGTGACCGCGCCCAGGTGGTCGAAGGTGGCGGTGACCGCGTCGCCCGGTCCGACGGGTACCGCCGCGGTCACCGAGCCGGTCAGGATGACGTGGCCGGCGGCCAGCTCGACGCCCCGCCCGGTCAGCTCGTTGGCCAGCCAGGTCGCGGCATTCAGCGGCGAACCGAGCACCGCGGCGCCGGCTCCGGTCGCCACGATCCGTCCGTTGCGCCGGAACACGCAGCCGGCCAGCGACGCGTCGAACCGGTCCAGCGGTACCGGCCGCTGGCCGAGCACGAAGCCACCGCTGGATGCGTTGTCCGCCACGGTGTCCACGATGCCGATCCGCCAGTTGGCGATCCGGCTGTCGATGACCTCGATGGCCGGCAACGCGTACGCCGTCGCGGCCAGCAGGTCGCTGACCGACAGCCCGGGGCGGCGCAGCGGCTGTCCGAGCACGAGCGCGATCTCCGGTTCGGCGCGCGGCTGCAGATACCCGGCGGCCGGGATCGGCGCGTCGGCGGCGTGCACCATGTCGGAGAGCAGGTGACCGAAGTCCGGCTGGTGCACCCCGAGCTGCTGGCGCATCGCCTCGGAGGTGAGGCCGACCTTGAAGCCGACCACGGTCGCGCTGGCCGCGAGCCGCCGCCCGATCTGGATCCGCTGGACGGCGTACGCGTCGTCGAGGGTCAGCCCGTCGTAGCTGTCGACGAGCGGCGCAACGGGTACCCGGCTGGCGTACGCCTCCGCCAGCGCGGTCGCGATCGCCTCAAGGTCGGTCATAGGATTGCCCTCCAGGGTTGGTCAGCAGGTGTCGCCAGAGTCGCGGGAGAAGTCCACTGTGGACGGTGCGCCAGGACTCGATCTCGGCGTCGTCGAGTGGGCATGGTGTCCCGCTCGCGGTCGCGGCGAGCCAGACGGTGCAGGCGGTGGCGAGCAGCCACATCCGGGCCACCGCCTCGCCCGGTGTGCTACCGCAGCTGAGTGCGCCGTTCCCCCGCAGCAGCAGGGCATCGGCGCTACCCAGCCGGGCCGCCGCGGCACCGGCGAGTTCCGCGCTGCGCAGCAGCCGCGCGTCGCGGTGTACGGGTACCGCCCGGCCGAGCCAGGCCGCCTGCCCGTGCAGCACCGGCAACTCGGTGACCAGCGAGGCGACCGCGAACGCCGGTGGCGGCTGGGCCCGGGCGATGGCACTGACGTCCGGCCGGACCGCATACACCCGCAGGTGCGCCCACGCTTCGCCGGGTGCGTCCGCCGGCAGCGCGGTGCCGTCCAACGGCACGTCGACGATGTCCGCCGGGTCGACCTCGGCGAGATCCGTGCCGGGGGTGATGGCCATCCGGTTTCCGATCCGCGCGGAGACGTGCCCGTAGGCGGTCACCAACCCCAGCCGGGAGAGCACCCGCCCGGCTTCCGCGACTTCGGCGATGGTGCTCACTGCTTCTTGCGCATCCGGCCGCACCCACTAAACTGTATGCAGTTTCTTGGGAAAGGGGAAGACCGTGATCTCAGGCCTTCACCACTACGCGCTCGAGGTACCCGACCTCGGCGTCGCCGACGGGTTCCTGCAGGACTTCGGACTGGAGACCGCCGAGAAGGACGGCGCGCTGGTGGCCCGGTGCGCCGGTCGCGGTCAGGAACAGGTGCGGATGCTCGAAGGGCCGGTCAAACGCCTGCACCACCTGTCCTTCACGCTGCGCCCGGGTTCGCTGGACGCGCTGCGCGAGTCACTGGAGCGCGCGGGTACCGCGGTCATCGAACCGCCACCGGGCGCCGGTGAGCAGGGACTGTGGATACGCGACCCGGACGGTACCGCCGTGCAGCTGCTCGACGTCGAACCCGCTCCCCCGCGCCCGGTCGCCGAGATCCTCACCAACGCGGGCGGCAGCCGCCAGCGCATCGGGGCCGCCGCGTGGCGCCAGGTCACCGATGACGTGAACCCGCGCCGGCTCGGCCACACCCTGCTGTTCACCGCCCAGCCGGCCGCGATGACGTCCTTCTACACCAACGTGATGGGGCTGGCGGTCAGCGACGTGATCCACCATGACCTGGTGACGTTCCTCAATGCCGGGCCCGGCGACCACCACATCTTCGGGTTCATCAGGTCCTCCCACCCCGGCTTCCACCACGCCAGCTTCGAGGTGCCCTCGATCGACGCGATCGCGCTGGGCGCCGACCGCATGCGGACCAGGGGCCGGGAAGCCGGCTGGGGTCTCGGCCGGCACACGATCGGCTCCAACTTCTTCCACTACAACCCGGATCCGTGGGGCAGCTGGATCGAGTGGTTCTCCGACATCGACCAGATCGACGAGTGCTGGGTGGCCGGCGACTGGGACGTACCCCCGCATCTGTGGGGCGCACCGCCGCCGCCGACCTTCCTGGCCAATGTGGAACCAGCAGGCTAGGCGGAAACGGCCTTCCCGGCCGCGATGCGGCGCATCGCGGCCAGGGTGGCCGCGACGGCCTTGAGATAGTCCTGCGTCATGCCGTCGGCGTACGTCTGTTCCTCGGCCGACCCGCCCTCGACGCCCTGTACCACCAGGGCGAAGCTGAACCGCAGGTGCAGCTCGTCGACGCCCTCGATCTCGTTGGCGATGGTGCCGAGCACCGGACCGGCGATCCGGGTGAAGACCACCCGGTGCGGCTCCTCCAGCGTGATCCGCTCGGTGAACCGCTGGCCACGGAAGTCGATCTCGCGGTCGAACACGGTGTCGCTGTGCCGGCCGATCACCTCGCAGTAGGTCATGCTCGGCACGAACGGCAATGCGTTGTTGGCCTTCATCACCAGGCCGTCCCAGACATCCGCGCGGCCCAGGTGCGGGTGCTCGCCCTCGTTGACCGGCAGGCGGTGTGACACGTAGATCATGATGTGCTCCTCTCCGCGTCGATGACACGGTTGGTGATCTGGCCCAGACCATCGATGGCGACGGTGACGACATCGCCGTGTTTGAGCGACCGGCCACGGGCGACGCCGACCCCCGAGGGGGTACCGGTGGAGATGACGTCGCCGGGCTCCAGCGTGACGATCGCGCTCGCGGTGGCGATGAGTTCGTCGACCGGGCAGATCATGTCAGCGGTGGTCTCATCCTGTTGCAGCTCGCCGTTGACCCACAGGCGCAGACGCAGGTCCTGCGGATCGGGGACGAAGAAGGCCGGAGTGATGCCCGGTCCGATCGGCAGCGACGTGTCGATCGCCTTGGCGGCGAACCAGTCGTAGCCGAACGCCTCGGCCGGTACCGACGCGCGCCGGTGGTACCCGCGTGCCGTCACGTCGTTGGCGACGCAGTATCCGGCGACGTGCTCGAGGGCGCGTACCCGCGGGATGTCCCGGCCGCCCACGCCGATCACCACGGCCAGCTCGGCCTCCCAGTCGTAGCGCGCCCGGGCCGCGTCGCGGATGACGATCGGGTCCGCCGGGCCGGTCACCGTCGTCGAGGGCGGCTTGAGAAAGAAGTACGGCTGCCAGTCCGCGCCCGGTACCTCGCCGCCCATCTCCCGGATGTGCCGCCGGTAGTTCACTCCGGCGCAGAGCACCTTGCGGGGCCAGGTGATCGGCGTGAGCAGTTGCGCGTCGTGCACCCGGGTCGCGTCGTCCAGGGTGAGCGAGGCGAGCAGGTCCCGGGCGGCCGGCCAATTGTCCAGCAGGTCGAGCATGCTCGACCAGCGCTTGAGATCCGGCGGCGCGAGCACCTTCCCGTCCGCCGACCGGACGCCGAGCCGCGGCTCGCCAGCATCGCGGAAGGTCACCAGCGCGAAGGTCACGGGCGCTCCCCGGCGAGCAGGTCGTGTACCGCCGCGATGTCCAACTGCGCCCAGCCGTCCGCCATCGCCTTGTCGAACAACGTCTTCGCGGCGCCGAAGACCGGGGTGTCGAGCCCGACGGTGTCGGTGGTGGCCGCGATCTGTTCGAGAATCCCGTGCAGTGTCCCGATCGGCCCGGGCGCCGGGGTCCACCGGCGGTCCCGCATGACCGGGCCGCGCTGCTTCCAGATCGCCGACGCGCCGATCGAGTTGTCCAGCGTCTGCTGCACCAGCTCGAGGTCCAGGCCGAGCCGGCGGGCCAGCACGATGGCCTCGGCCGCCGCCGCGGTGTGCGTGGCGATCAGCATGTTGGTGACGTACTTGAAGCTCGCACCGGTACCGAACTCACCGGTGTACACCCAGGGTCCGGAGATGGCGTCGAGCACCGGCCGCACCGTGTCGACACTGTCCCGCGAGCCGGAGACGAAGGTGGTCGCCAGGCGCGGGGCCACCATGCCGGGACTGCCGCTGATCGGGCAGTCCAGCAGGTCGCCACCGGCGGCCCGGACCGCGTCGCGGGCTCGCAGCTTGCGGTCGACCGGGATGGTGCTCATCTCGATGTGTACCGTGCCGGGGCGCAACGCCGGTACCGTCCCGGCCACCACATCGTCCACCGCGTCCGCGTCCGGCACGATCGACAGCAGTACCTCGCATCGCGCGGCGACTTCGGCGGCCGATCCGGCGTTGACCCCGCCGGCCCGGGTCAGCTCGTCGCCGGGCGTGCGGCGGTACCCGACCACGGCGAAGCCGCGCTCCAGTAGATTGCGGGCGATGGGCATGCCCATCTTGCCGAGCCCGATGACACCGACCCGCATGGCGGTCACCCCCACTGGAATGTGCCGGTACCCAGCGACATCTGGATCTGGACGCCGCCCTCGTTGAGCCGCCAGCCGTACACCTCGAAGGAGCGCAGGCCGGCGACCACGAACGGGTCGGTTGCGGCGACCGCGGCCGCCTCCTGCGCGCTCGACGCGCGCAGGATGGTGATGCCGGAGCCCGGTCCGGTGCCGGGCCCGCTGGTCAACGGCCCGGACAGGAACACCGTGCCCTCGGTCTCCAGCTTCAACAGCCAGGACAGGTGGTCATCGAGATGGCGCTCGATGTCCGCGCCGCCCGTCGAAGGGTGTGGCGTGGAGACGATGACCCAGTAGTCGCGGCCGAGAAGGCTCATACAGAAACTGTATACAGTTTTGCGGCCGGGTCAAGGGCTTGTTTCGCTTCCGCGAGGTGTATGCACTTGGCCGGGTTGATCGGGGAGAATACCGTCATGGCCCGTACCCCCACGCTCGTTCCCGGTCTGCGCAAGCTGGACCTGCCCGAGGCCCGCCAGGCGATTCCCGCGCTGCACGCCTACCTGCGCGAGTGCGTGCTGGACGGCACGCTGACCCCGGGCACGAAGCTCTCCCAGGTCGCGCTGGCCGACCAGCTCGGGGTGAGCCGTACCCCGCTGCGCGAGGTGCTGCGGATGCTCCAGGAGGAGGGCCTGGTCGAGATCGAGCCCAACCAACGTACCCGGGTCGCCGGCCTCGACCCGCAGGAGCTGGACGAGGTATACGCCTGCCGGATCCTGCTGGAGACGCTCGCGCTGTCGATGACGCTCGACTCGTTCACCCCCGCGCGCCAGCGCGAGGCGAAGAGTCTGCTGACCGCGATGCGGCAGGCCGCGAAGAAGGGCGACTTCCCGAAGTGGTTCGACTCGCACGCGCACTTCCACCGCCTGATCACGGCCGGCGCGGGCCCGGCCCTGCAACGCCAGCTGACCGCCTTCGCCGACCGCACCATCCGGTACATCCGCATCTACCAGCTCGCCGAGCCGGCCGGCTGGCAGTCGGCCGGCGACATCGAGCACGCGGCCATCCTGGAGGCGCTCGTCGAGGGGGACAACCGGGCGGCCCTGTCCGGTCTGGCCCACCACCTCGCGCGTACGGCCGAGCGGGTGCTCACCGACTGCGCGCCCGACTACCCCGTCAACGCCGTGACACACGCGCTCGATCTGGTCGAGCGCAGCCGCGCCTCAGTCCGGCGATAGGAACGGCTCGACGACGCCGAGGAACTCGGCGGCCCGTTCGATCATCGTCCAGTGGCCGCACCCGCCGATGAGGTGGAGCCGGCAGTCCGGCAGCAGGTCGACCATCACCCCGGACGATGAGCGCCACGGTACGACCCGGTCGTCCCGCCCGTGTACCAGCAGGACGGGTTGGCTGATCCCGGCCAGTTCGGCACCGGACAGCGCGAGGTCGTCGACCCACCGCTGGCGCGGCTCGGGGAACATCGCCTCCCAGGAGTCCCGCACCGGCGGGTGCTGCGAGGCGTCGTAGCGCAGGCGTACCAGATCGTCGGTGATCAGTGCGCGGTCGTACGCGAACAGCCCGATGACCGCACGCATCGCTTCGACACCCGGCCGGTACGCCCAGACCGTGTCCAGGCCCGGCGGCAGCGCCATGGCGACCCCCATGGTGCCCATCAGCACGATCCGGCGCACCGCCGACGGCCGCGCCGCCGCGAGCGACAGGGCGACCGCGCCACCCATCGAGTTGCCGATGACGTCGACCCGGTCGACGCCGAGCGTGTCCAACAGGGCGAGCGCATGCCTGGTCCAGGCGGCCCGGCCGTAGGTCTGCTGCTCGCCGGTTGCCGTGCCGCCGAAGCCGAGCTGGTCCGGCGCGATGACCCGGTGGGTGGCGGCGAGAGCGGGGATGACCGTCCGCCAGTTGGCGGCGGCGGTCACCCCGGGCCCCGAGCCGTGCAGCATCAGCACCGGCGGCAGGTCGCCACCGGTGTCGACGACCGCGGTGGCGACCCCGTCCACGTCGACGACCTTCGGGGTCAGGTTCGTCTCGCGGGGCGCTGCGGTCCGCCCCGCCGCACTCACGGTGCCTCCCGCAGCTGCGGCTGGGTGACCGGCCGGCGGGTCGGGCCGAGCCACATGTCGATCGACCCGGCCTCGTCCGGGTCGAAGGTGCGCGGCCGCCAGGCCGCGTCGTCCTCGATCCGGCGTACCCCGTACGAGTACTCGTAGGTGAAGCCCTCAGGGCCGAGGAAGTAGAGGAACACGGCGGTCGACTGCGGGTGGCGGCCCGGGCCCATCTCGATCTCGACGCCCTGCTCCCGCAGGAAGTGCCAGTTGCGGAACACGTCGTCGATCGACTCCACCTGGAAGTTCAGGTGGCATAGTCCCGGACCGTCCCCCCGGAACACGGCGAGCTTGTGGTGCACCGGATCGATGCGCATCAGGCAGGCCGCGTCGCCGATCCAGTCGGAGACGCGGGCGTTGAAATGCGAGCTCCAGAAGCGGTACGCCTCGTGCACGTCGGGGGCGTCCAGGCACAGGTGCCCGAACTCGGTGATGCCGGCCGCCCGGGTGTACGCCACCGGTCGGGTCACCGTCTCCTGCTGGCAGACCAGCTCCAGCCGGTTGCCGAACGGGTCGTCGAAGCCGATGAACGAGCGGACCCGGCGGGACCGGGCGGCACCCGGGTCGCCCCGGCTCACCGGGTAACCGGCGCGCTCCAGCTCCGACTCGGCGGCGGCGAGCGCGTCCTCGTCGGCCACCAGGAAGCCGGAGGCGATCACCCCCGAGCCGCCCTCTACCAGCGCGAGGCAGTGATGCCGGCCGTCGGCGCGCAGGTGCGCCACGCCCGGCTCGGTCGTCTCGGCCAGCTCCAGCCCGACGATCCCGGTCGCGAACGAGACCGCCTTGTGCAGGTCGGCGACGCCGGAGCGGACGTACCCGATGTCGATCAGCTCGATCACGGTCGGACTCCTAGGCGAAGACCGGCGCGAGGTCGATGTAGATCTGCCAGTTGCCGACCAGATCGCCTTGGTAGGTAAGGATGTCCGCGTTCGGTACGGTGACGTGCTTACCGTCCTTGCGGGTGTACTCGACGTCGATCTGCGCGATCGAGACGTCGCCGACGTCCCAGCTGTTGACGACGTGATGCCGGAGCCCGTCGATGGTGGTGAAGAACCCGGCGACCGCCTCCCGGACCGCGGCGCGACCGGTGACCGGCTCGGCGTTGCCGAACCGGAACACGACGTCCTCGGTGAGGTGGGCGACGAACCTGTCGGGGTCCATCGCGTCGATGTCGGCGAAGATGGCGTGGATGTCACGGCTCATCGGAGGTCTCCCGTCTCAGCGTGGCGTGATGTTGTAGTTGACCCGGAACAGGTTCGTCGGGTCGTACCGTGACTTGATCCGGCCGAGTCGCGCGTACTTCGCCGCCCCGTACGCCTCGACCACCCGGTCGGTCTCGTCGACGTTGAGCATGTTCACGTAGATGCCGTCGCCGGTCCACGGCTTCAGGTCCTGTACGCAGCCGCGGGTACGCTGCATGTACTCCGCGTCCTTCGCCGGGTCGTCCCAGCTCATCGCGAAGTTGAGCCACATCTGGTACTGCCGGTTGGAGAACGCGGTGGCGTCTTCGGCCACGTCGCCGATCGCCCCGCCCAGACCGATGATCTCGACCTCGCCGCCCATCGGCATGTCCCGCCAGAACTCGACGAGCTTGTCGATGGCCTCGTCGGCGAGCGTCGCGACGTGCGCCTCCTTGGTGTAGTAGCGGTGCCCGTCGGCGAACTCCTCGTCGATGATCCGCTGGACGCCGGCCGCGAACGGCAGCACCGTCGATGCCTTCACGACCGGGTTGCCCACCGAACCGAGCCGCTCGATCAGCTCCACGCCGGCCGGGTCCTGCGCGTCCGCCAGCCACATCGCGATGAGCATGAGCAGGCGCTCGCCGACGAGTTCCCGAGGTACGAACGGCAGCGCCGGCATGTCGTGCTTGAGCGCGGCATGCCAGCCGACGTCGCGGCCGAGCGACGGGTAGATCGACGCGTACTCGCGCAGCGCCTGCGCCGCTTCGTCCACTGTGTACAGCGAGACGCCGATGCGCATCGTCGGACCGAAGTCGTACGAGCGGAACGTGAACCGGGTGACCACGCCGAAGTTGCCACCGCCGCCACGCAACGCCCAGAACAGCTCGGGGTGCGAGTCCGCCGACGCGATGACCACCTCGCCGCTGGCCAGCACGACCTCGAGCTCGACGAACTGGTCGCAGGTCAGGCCGTGCTTGCGGGAGAACCAGCCGATGCCACCGCCCAGCGACAGGCCGGCCACGCCGGTCTCCGACATGATGCCCGCCGGTACCACCATGTTGTGCCCGGAGGTCGCGGCGTCGACGTCGCCGAGCAGGCAGCCGCCGTCGACGTGGGCCAGGTGCCGCCCGGCGTCGACGGTGACGCGGCGCATCCCGCCGAGGTCGATGGTCAGCCCGCCGTCGGACATCGCCTTGCCGGCGACGTTGTGGCCGCCCCCGCGCACCGCCGGGGCCAACCCGAACTCCCGGGCGACACCGACCGCGGCGACCACGTCGGCGGTGCCGGTGCAGCGCAGGATGAGGCCGGGATGCTTGTCGATCATCCCGTTCCAGACCAGCCGGGCCTTCGGGTACTCGGCGTCATCCGGCCCGATGATGGCGCCGTCGAAGCGACCGCGCAGCGACTCGACGATCTTCTGCCGCAGCGCGGCGTCGATCGCCACGCCCGCAGTGCTGGTGGCCGTGGAGGTCATGTCTTCGCCTTCCGTGAACGCCAGCGACGGGTGCGCCGCTCGCGGGGGGTCAGGGAACGCGTACGTGTCCGGACGTGGCTCGCGTATCACCAAACTGTATACAGTTTGCCGGTCAAGTCAAGGCGGGGAAAACATGCAGGCTTGACTGTTTGTTTTTCGGCCGGCATGCTGGGCGGGTGCGGACGCCACAGCAGGAGCGCAGCCGGGCCACCCAGCAGCGCCTGCTGGAGGCGACCGTGGAGTGCCTGATCGAGCACGGCTGGTCGGGCACCACCACCACGCTCGTCGCCCAGCTGGCCGGCGTGTCCCGGGGCGCCCAGCTGCACCACTACCCCACCAAGGCGGCGCTGGTCCTCGCCGCCGTCGAGCACCTCGCCGCCCGGCGGGCCGAGGAGATCCGGGTGGAGGCGGCCGGGCTGCCGGTCCGCCGGCTGGATCGCGCGGTCGAACTGCTCGCGACCGCGTTCACCGGACCGCTGTACGTGGCCGCGCTGGAGGTCTGGGTGGCAGCCCGGACGGATCCGCCGTTGCGTGCCGCACTGGTACCCCTGGAGGCGCGGGTCGGTCGGGAGATGCACCACCTCGCCGTGGACCTGTTCGGCGCCGACGAGTCCCGCCCCCGGGTACGCGAGGCCGTGCAGGCCACCCTCGACCTGCTGCGCGGCCTCGGGGTCGCCAACCTGCTCAGCGACGACTCACCGCGCCGGCGCGCCATCCTGGCCATGTGGACCGGTCAGCTGTCGCGGCTACTGGAGCGGGCATGATCCGGATCGGCAACGCGTCGGGCTTCTACGGCGACCGGTTCGCCGCCGTCGAGGAGATGCTGACCGGGGGCGAGCTGGACGTGCTGACCGGCGACTACCTCGCCGAGCTGACCATGCTGATCCTGGCCCGGGACCGGCAGCGCGACCCGGAGCTGGGCTACGCCCGCACCTTCCTCCGGCAGATGGAGGGCACGCTCGGGCTGGCGCTGGACAAGGGGGTCCGGATCGTGGTCAACGCGGGCGGGCTGAACCCGTCCGGCCTCGCCTCGGCGCTGGCCGCGCTCGGCGGCAAACTCGGCCTCGCGCCCCGGATCGGCTACGTCACCGGCGACGAGCTGCCGGCATCCGGTGCGCTGGCGGCGAACGCGTACCTCGGCGCGTTCGGCATCGCCGAGTGCCTCACGGCCGGGGCGGACGTGGTAGTGACCGGGCGGGTCACCGACGCCTCGCTCGTGGTCGGGCCGGCGATCGCCCGGTACGGCTGGGCCCGCACCGACCACGACGCGCTCGCCGGGGCGACCGTGGCCGGGCACATCCTGGAGTGCGGCGCGCAGGCGACCGGCGGCAACTTCGCGTTCTTCACCGAGCTGGCCGACGTGCGCCACCCGGGCTTCCCGATCGCCGAGGTCGCCGCGGACGGTTCGTGCGTCGTCACCAAGCACGCCGGTACCGGGGGCGCGGTCACTGTCGAGACGGTGACCGCGCAGCTGCTGTACGAGATCGGGCCGCCCGGATACCTGGGTCCGGATGTCGTCGCGCACTTCGACACGATCGCACTGCGCGAGGACGGTCCGGACCGGGTGGCGGTCTCCGGGGTCAGGGGCAGTCCGCCACCCCCCACCCTGAAGGTCGGTACCAACCGGCTGGGCGGGTACCGCAACACGATGACGTTCGTGCTCACCGGGCTGGACATCGAGGCCAAGGCGCGGCTGGTCCGCGAGCAGCTGACCGCGGCCGTCGGAACGGAAGGACTATCCTGCACCCTCGCCCGTACCGACCATCCGGACGCGGACTCCACCGAGACCGCGAGCGCGCTGCTGCACGTCCACCTGACCGGCGCCGACCCGGCCCGGGCCGGCCGGGCGTTCTCCCAGTCGGCGGTTGAGCTCGCGCTCGCCTCGTACCCCGGCTGTACGCTCACCACTCCGCCGGGCGACGCGACGCCGTTCGGGGTCTTCACCGCGGGATCGGTGCCCCAGCAGGACGTGGCGCACGTCGCTGTGCTGCCCTCGGGCGAGCGGAGAGCGATCCCGCCGCCCTCGGACCTGGCGGACCCGCCGCCGCCGACGTTCTCGCCACCCGCGCCCCGGATGACCGGCCCGACCCTGCGGGTCCCGCTCGGTACGCTGGTCGGGGCGCGCTCGGGGGACAAGGGCGGCGACGCCAACCTCGGGGTCTGGGTCCGCAACGAGCACGGGTACGCCTGGCTGCACAGCTACCTGACCGTGGACGAACTGCGCAAGCTGCTGCCCGAGACGGCCGACCTGGACATCGACCGGTACGAGCTGCCCAACCTGCGGGCGCTCAACTTCGTCATCCACGGGCTGCTCGGCCCCGGGGTCGCCGCGTCGACCCGGTTCGACCCGCAGGCCAAGGCGCTCGGCGAGTGGCTGCGCTCCCGCCTGGTCGACCTACCCGAGGTGGTCACGTGAGCGCCCTGCCGTCCACAGTGGACACTTCGGCGCCGTCCTTCGTGAACAACGCGAAAGCCATGCGACAGCGGCTCGCCGAGCTGGACCAGGCGCTGGCCGCCGCGCTGGCCGGCGGCGGACCCCGGTATGCGCAGCGGCACCAGGCCCGGGGCAAGCTGCTCCCCCGCGAGCGGATCGAGCTGCTGCTCGACCGGGACGCCCCGTTCCTGGAGCTGTGCCCGGTCGCCGGCTGGGGCACCGACTACCCGACCGGCGCCGGCGTGGTCGGCGGGATCGGGGTGGTCGAGGGCGTCGAGTGCGTCATCATCGCCAACGACCCGACCGTACGGGGCGGCGCGATCAACCCGTACAGCCTGCGCAAGACCCAGCGGTTGGGGCGGATCGCCAGCGAGAACCGGCTCCCGCTGATCAACCTGGTCGAGTCGGGCGGCGCCGACCTGCCGTCCCAGTCCGAGATCTTCATCCCGGGCGGCCGGGTCTTCCGCGACCTCACCGCGGCCAGTGCCGCCCGGTTGCCCACGATCGCGGTCGTGTTCGGCAACGCGACAGCCGGCGGGGCCTACGTCCCCGGCATGTCCGACTACACCATCTTCGTGGACCGGCAGGCGAAGGTGTTCCTGGCCGGGCCGCCGCTGGTGAAGATGGCCACCGGTGAGCAGACCGACGACGAGTCCCTCGGCGGCGCCGCGATGCACGCCACCACCTCGGGTCTGGCCGACTTCCTGGCGGCCGACGAGCGGGACGCCATCCGCCTGGTCCGGCTGGTGATCCGGCGGCTCAACTGGCGCCGGGCCGGGCCCGCTCCGCGCACCGCCACCCCGCCGCGCTACGACGCGGAGGAGCTGCTCGGCATCCCGAGCGCGGACCTACGGATCCCTTACGATCCACGGGAAATCCTCGCCCGGATCCTCGACGGCTCCGAGTTCGACGAGTTCAAGCCGCGCTACGGCACCTCGTTGCTGACCGGCTGGGGCGAGCTGCACGGGTACCCGCTCGGGGTGCTGGCCAACGCGCAGGGCGTGCTGTTCTCCGCCGAGGCGCAGAAGGCGGCCCAGTTCATCCAGCTCGCCAACGCCTCGACCACCCCGCTGCTGTTCCTGCAGAACACCACCGGCTACATGGTCGGGTCGGCGTACGAGCAGGCCGGCATCATCAAGCACGGCGCGCTGATGATCAACGCGGTGACCAACTCACGGGTACCGCACCTGACGCTGAACATCGGCGCTTCCTACGGAGCCGGCAACTACGGCATGTGCGGGCGCGCCTTCGACCCCCGCTTCCTGTTCGCCTGGCCCAACGCGCGGTCGGCCGTGATGGGCGGCCCGCAGCTCTCCGGCACCATGGAGATCGTGGCCCGGCAGGCGGCCGCCGCCCGCGGCCAGCCGTTCGACGAGGAAGCCGCGGCCGGGGTACGCGCGATGGTGGAGCGGCAGATCGAGACCGAGTCGGCGGCGCTGTTTCTGTCCGGCCGGCTCTACGACGACGGCGTGATCGACCCGCGGGACACCCGTACGGTCCTGGGTATCGCGCTCTCCGCTGTACACAGTGGACCGATCAGGGGCGCCGACGGCTTCGGCGTCTTCCGGATGTGAGGGGTGCGATGATCCGCCGACTCCTCGTCGCGAACCGGGGTGAGATCGCCTGCCGGGTCTTCGCCACCTGCCGGGCGCTGGGCATCGAGACGGTGGCGGTGTACTCCGACGCGGATGCCGGCGCGCCGCACGTCAAGGCGGCCGATCGCGCGGTACGGCTGCCCGGTGCCGCGCCGTCGCAGACCTACCTGCGCGGCGACCTGATGGTGGCCGCCGCTCAGCGCGCCGGGGCCGACGCGGTGCATCCCGGGTACGGGTTCCTGTCCGAGAACGCCGACTTCGCCGCCGCGGTCTGCGACGCCGGGCTCACCTGGGTCGGGCCGCCGGCAAAGGCGATCGCCGCGATGGGCGCCAAGGTCCCGGCCAAGCAGACGGTGGCCGAGGCCGGGGTGCCGGTACTGTCCACAATGGACCCTGAGCAGGTCGAGCGCTTTCCGATCCTGGTCAAGGCATCCGCCGGGGGCGGCGGGCGGGGCATGCGGGTGGTCCGGGACCGCGCCGACCTCACCGCGGCGGTGGCCGCGGCGCGGCGCGAGGCGGCGGCGGCCTTCGGCGACGGTACCGTCTTCTGCGAGCCCTACCTGGAGCGCGCCCGACACGTCGAGGTGCAGGTGCTGGCTGACACGCACGGCACGGTACTCGCCCTCGGCGAGCGGGAGTGCTCGATCCAGCGCCGGCACCAGAAGCTCGTCGAGGAGGCTCCGTCGCCGGCCGTGTCCGGGGAGCTGCGGCGGGCGCTGGAGCAGGCCGCGGTCGCCACCCGATGGCCGGGCCGCCACCGGTACGCGGCCACGCTATCGAGGTGCGTCTGTACGCGGAGGATCCGGGCAACAACTGGCTGCCCGCCAGCGGGACGCTGCACCGGTTCGAGGTACCCGGGGTGCCGTTCGGCCCGCTGCACCGGTACGGGCTGCGCCTGGACGCCGGAGTCACCAGCGGTACCGGTATCGGTGTGCACTACGACCCGATGGTCGCCAAGCTCGTCGCCTGGGCACCGACCCGCCGCGAGGCGGCGCGGGCACTGGCCGGCGCCCTGCTGCGGGCGCGCATCCACGGCGTGGTCACCAACCGGGACCTGCTCGTCCGGGTGTTGCGGGACGAGGACTTCCTGGCCGGCGAGACCGACACCGGGTTCCTCGACCGGCACCCCGAGGTGTCCGCCCCACTGGTGTCCACAGTGGACAATCACGCCCTGGCCGCCGCGCTCACCGCGGCGGCGGGCCGGGCCGGACCGTTCCCGTCCGGCTGGCGCAACGTACCGGCCCTGCCCCAGGTCGTCGAGTACCGACGAGCGCTGGCCTGGAGCCGCTGCGACGAGCGGGGCGGCTCGGGCGGGATCCGGGTGGAGTACGACGCTCGGGCGCACCGGGCGACCCCCGACCACGTGGTGCTGGACGTGGCCGGAGTCGGGCAGCGGTACGACGTGCACCGGGTCGGCGATGTGTCCTATGTGGACGGTCCGGATGGCTCGGTCGCCCTGACCGAGCTGCCCCGCTTCCCGGTGCCGGACGCCGCTCCGGCGGGGGGATCGCTGCTCGCCCCGCTGCCCGGGGCGGTCGGCCGGATCGCGGTGACGGTGGGGCAGCGGGTCGCCGCCGGCGATCTCCTGCTCACCCTGGAGGCGATGAAGCTCGAACATCCCGTCCCCGCTCCGCACGCGGGTACCGTCGCCGCCCTGCCGGTCGCGCCCGGCCAGCAGGTGGACGTGGGAACCGTGCTTGCCGTGATCGAGGCGGTCGGCACAGCGGACGAAGCGGTCGGCACCGCGGAGGAACCGGAAGGGTAGCCATGGACTTCGACGACACCGCCGACCAGCGGGCCCTGCGCGACGCGGTCGCCGCACTCGGCCGCCGGTACGGCCACGAGTACTTCGTCGCCAAGGCGAAGTCGGGCGGCCACACCACCGAGCTGTGGGCTGAGGCCGGCAAGCTGGGCTATCTCGGCGTCAACCTGCCGACCGAGTACGGTGGCGGCGGCGCCGGCATCACCGAGCTGGCCATCGTCGCCGAGGAGCTGGCCGCCGCCGGTTGCCCGCTGCTGCTGATCGTGGTCTCCCCCGCGATCGCCGGTACCGTCATCGCCAGGCACGGCACCGAGGAGCAGCGCCGCACCTACCTGCCCGGCATCGCCGACGGGTCCACCAAGGTGGCCTTCGCCATCACCGAACCGGAGGCGGGCTCCAACTTCCACCGTCTCGGCACGGTGGCCCGCCGGGACGGGACGGACTGGGTGCTGCGCGGCAGCAAGTCGTTCATCTCCGGGGTGGAGCAGGCCGAGTACGTGCTCGTGGTCGCCCGTACCGCCGATGAGGCCACCGGAAAGCTGAAGCCGGCGCTGTTCCTCGTGCCCACCGACGCGCCCGGCCTGTCCCGCTCACAGCTGGAGATGGAGATCGTCGCGCCGGAGAAGCAGTGGCTGCTCTACCTCGACGAGGTACGGGTACCGGCCGGCACGCTGGTCGGCGGCAGTACCGACGCGGGCCTGCCGGCCCTGTTCGCCGGCCTGAACCCGGAGCGGATCACCATCGCCGCGTCCTCCATCGGCAGCGCCCGGTACGCCCTGGAACGCGCCGCCGGGTACGCCCGGACGCGCACGGTGTGGGGCCGCCCGATCGGTACCCACCAGGGCGTCGCGCATCCCCTGGCGCACGCGCAGATCCAGGTCGAGCTGGCCCGGCTGATGGTGGCCAAGGCGGCTGCGCGCTACGACGCCGGACGCGACCTCGACGCCGGTACGGCGGCCAACATGGCCAAGTATGCGGCGGCCGAGGCGACCGGGCTGGCCGTGGACACCGCGATCCAGGCGATGGGCGGCAACGGCATGACCACCGAGTACGGCGTGGCCACGCTGCTGGGCATCACCCGGGTCATGCGGATCGCGCCGGTGTCCCGGGAGATGATCCTCAACTTCGTGGCCCAGCACGTGCTCGGCCAGGACCGCTCCTACTGACCGGCGGTAGGCCGGTTGGCGCCCGGCCGGTGAGTCCGGGGGTACCCGTGTACTGTCGTCGCGGAGGCGTTTGTTTGGCTGGTGCCGGCCGCGGCCTTCAAAGCCGTAGGACGTGTGACGAACGCGTCGGCGGGTTCGATTCCCGTCCGCCTCCGCCAGTCTCTTCCGGGACACGGCTTCCTCGGCTGGCAGCGAGCGGCGGTTCAGGCATGTATGTGATCGCGACGGCTGGTCACGTAGACCACGGCAAGTCGGCCTTGCTCAAGGCGTTGACGGGCATGGAGCCCGACCGCTGGGAGGAGGAGCGGCGGCGCGGGCTGACCATCGATCTCGGTTTCGTGTGGACGGACAGCAGGCACGGGCCGATCGCGTTCGTCGACGTACCGGGACACGAGCGCTTCGTGGGAAACATGCTCGCCGGCGTCGGCCCGGTACCCGCGGTGCTGTTCGTGGTGGCCGCCGACGAGGGCTGGATGCCGCAGTCGGCGGAGCACCTGCTGGCGTTGCACGCCCTGGGGGTACGGCACGGGGTGCTCGCCGTGACCAGGACCGACCTGATGGAGCCGGACCTGGCGGCACAGGAGGCGCTCGACCAGATCCGGGATACCAGCCTCGGCGAGGTCCCGTGGGTCGCGGTGAGCAGCCGCACCGGGGAGGGCCTGCCCCAGCTGCGTCGCGCACTCGACGACCTGGTGACCCGGTTGCCGGACAGCGACCCGTCAGCGCCGGTACGGCTGTGGGTGGATCGCGCCTTCACCATCCGTGGTGCCGGTCTGGTCGTCACCGGTACCTTGGCGGCGGGCACGGTACGGTCCGCGGACACCCTTGAGCTGGCCAGGACGGGCGGGCACTTCGTGGTACGCGAGGTGCAGTCGCTGAACCGGCACGTCGACCAGGCGGTCGGGGTGGCGCGGGTGGCGTTGAACCTGCGCGGCGCGGGGCGCGGGGAGATCGGCCGCGGGGACGCCCTCATGACGCCCGGCACCTACCGGTGCACCACGGTCGCCGACGTGCGCACCCGGCTGTGCACCCCCGCCGACCTGCCTCGCGAGCTGCTGGTCCACGTGGGTACCGCGACCGTGGGCGGCATCCTGCGGCCGATTGGGGCCGACACTGCCCGGCTCACGCTGGGCACCGCACTGCCGCTGCGGGTGGGCGATCGGGTGGTGCTGCGTCACGACCGGGGGGTCGCGGGCGGCGCGGTCCTGCTCGACGTCGACCCGCCGGCGCTCAACCGGCGCGCGGCGGCCCGGCGCCGCGCGGGTGAGCTGGCAGGGTACCCGGATGAACCGGACGGGGTGAGCGAACTGCGCCGCCGGGGCATCGTCCGGGAGGGTACGTTGCGGGCGATCGGCGTCGAGCCGCCGGTGCCGGCGCTTGCCGGGGACTGGCTCGTCGCCCCGGACCTCGGCCGCACGCTGCGCGCGCGGCTCATGGCCCTGGCCGCCGGGCGCGCACACGACCCGTCGGCCGCGCCGCTGCGGGTCGAGGACGCGCGCAAGGCGCTCGACCTGCCCGACGCCCGGCTGGTACCGGCGCTGCTCACCCCTCCGCTGGCCGTACGCGACGGAATGATCGTCCATACCCTGGCGCCGGACACCCTCGCGCCGGCGGTACGCGAGGCGGTGGCGGCGCTGGAGCGGCGACTGGCCGGCCGCGACTTCACCGTTCCGGCCGAGGACGAGCTGGCCGCGCTGGGCCTGCGGGCGGCCGAGATCGCCGCGGCGGCCCGGGCCGGACGACTGCTCCGATTGGCACCCGGGGTCGTGCTGCTGCCCGACACCGTCCACCGTTCGGTGAGCGTGCTCGCCGGGTTGCCGCAACCCTTCACCGCGAGCGAAGCGCGGGAAGCGCTCGGCACGACCCGTAAGGTCATCGTCCCGCTGCTGGAGTACCTCGCTGTCAAGGGGAGGACGCGACGGGTCGCGGACGGACGTCACCTCGTCACTGGGCGCTGAAAATCACCGCGGCTCGCAACGCCAGCACGCCGACCAGGGCCAACCCGGTCAGGAGCAGCCCGGGCCCGGCGACCGCACGTGCCGGGGTGGCCACCGCCCCCTCGGGCGTGACGTCGAGCCGCGTGCCGGCCCGGCGGAGGAACCAGGGCGGCAGGGTCGCGACCGCGAGCAGCCAGAGCAGGATCCACGGGAAGCCGAAGGCGCGGCCGAGCGTACCGGCCGGGATCAGCGTCACCACGAGGGCCACGATCAGGACGAGTTCGAGGACGAGGAAGAACCGCTCGGCGCGCACGAACGCGGCAGCCCGCTCCCGGGCCGCCGGCCGGTAGCGCAGCAGCCACCCGAGGAGTGCGGCCGAACCGGAGAGCCCGGACGCGAGGAAGAGCGCGCCCAGCGCCCACGTGTCGCTCCACACCGGCTGGTTCGAGACGGCGAGCAGGACGCCGGTGTAGCCGGCGATGAACAGGCCCACGAGGGCCCCGACGGCGGCCCAGAGCTTGGCGAGAACGCCGGCCCGGTCGGTTTTCGCCCTGCGGATCACCCCGTCCCGGACCAGCGCGTCGAGGAACGACACCGTGACGAAGCCAGCGAACACCACGAGGGCCCACGCGCCCACCGACATCGGCGACCAGTACTTCAAGATCAGGCCCTCGTCGCCGCGCGTCGTGTTCACCAGCATGTGCCAGAACCGCAATGGCTGGCCGAGGTCGAGGGTGAGCAGGATCGGGCAGACCAGCATCGTCGGGAAGGCGACGTAGAACGCGACCCGCGCGGCCGCCTCGTCGGCGCGACCGCCCCGCAGGCGCAGCAGGGCACCAAGGACGTAGGAACCGCCGGACAGGCCGGCCAGGAAGAAGTAGAAGAGGATGTACCAGGTCCAGTTGGGGGGGCTGGCGAAATGTTGGGCCTCGGCCAGTGGCGTCATTCCTCGTCCCCCTTTGCCTCCGGCGTCGCCGGGCTCGTCTCGGGCGACGGCTCCCGGCGTCGGCGCAGAGCGACCAGGCCACCGAGCACCGCCAGGACCGCGGTGACCGCCGTGGCGAGGTAGCCCCGGGCGTTGTTGCGGCTGGGCAGCACCGCGTTCGCCGCGTTGGGCAGCCGGTATGCCTCCGGCTTGTCCATCAGCAGGAAGAACGCGTTGAGCCCGCCGTAGACGGAATCGTCGGCGCCGTACAGGCTCGCCTGCGGGATCCCTTCGGAGTGCAGGTCGTCCAGGCGCTGCCGGGCCCGCGCCCGCAGCTCGTCCACCGGGCCGAACTGGATCGACTGGGTCGGGCAGGCCTTGGCACAGGCCGGTTCCATCCCGCCCTGCAGCCGGTCGTAGCACAGCGTGCACTTCTGCGCGACGTTCTTGTGCTCGTCGAGGCCGATCACGCCGTACGGGCAGGCCGCGATGCAGTCCCGGCAGCCGTTACAGACATCCGGCTGGATGTACACGGTGTCGAACTCGGTACGGATGATCGCCCCGGTCGGGCAGACCTCCAGGCAGCTGGCGTGCTTGCAGTGCTTGCAGACGTCCGACATCATCAGCCAGGCCTTGCCCTGGCCGGTGCCCACCTTCTCGTCCGGTACGTTGTCGATGAACTGGACGTGCCGCCAGTTCTGCGAGTCGAGGCTGCCGGTGTTGTCGAAGCCGTCCCGGAAGGTGGGCTCGTTTCCCGGCAGCTGGTTCCACTCCTTGCAGGCGACCTCGCAGGCCTTGCAGCCGATGCAGACGCTGGTGTCCGTGAAGAATCCGTATGCCGTCCCGGGCTTGATCTCCACCATCAGAACCCCATCAGGTTTGGCGTGATCTTGGACAGGCCCTGCTCGGTCGCGTACAGGTCGAGCGGCAGTGCCGCCAGCTCGTCCACTTCCGGCACGGCCGCACTGTCGCGGCCCAGGTCGACATCGATCAGGTACCGCTCGCAGCTCCCGCAGGCGTCGACCCGCAGGTGCGGGAAGGTCGCCTGGCTACCGTCCCCGTCGCGTCCCACGACCGGACCGTCGCGCCGCTCGGCGTACACCGTGCGCCGGGAACCTGCCGTCTCCCCGCAGGACGGACACGAGCCGCCCGCGTAGCTCCAGCTCTGCCCGCAGCGGGCACAGGCCAGGTAGCGCCGCCCGCTCACCAGCCGGTCCTCGGCGTCGCCGCGGAAGCTGAGCTGCGGTTGCCCGCCGCAGCGCGGGCAGCGCCGGTCGCCCCACGGCGACGGGTCGTCGGCGCACGCCGCGGCGGCGTCCGCGTCCAGCGCCACGAGCGGCGCCCACAGCGACGCGCGGGCCAGGTAGCGCTCGACCGGCGGCAGCTCGGCACCGGCGAGCCAGGCGGTCAGTGACTCCGCCAGCCCGCCTGCCGCGAGGAGGTCGCGGCCGGCCACGGCCAGCGGCTCGGGGCCGACCGCCTCGGTCGCCTTCACCACCTGTGGCAGTACCCGCTCGGCCGCCCAGCCGCCCAGCCGCCGCGGATCCGGCCGGTCGTCCCGGGCGAGGTCCCAACCCTCCGCCCAGACGTCGAGCAGGGCGAGGTAGAGGGTCAGCACCTCCCCGGCGAACGGGTAGCGGTCGCGCAGGACCTCCGCCCGCCGCCGGTGACCCACCCATGGCGTGGCCATCGCCATCACATCTTCTCGATGTTGACGAGGAACGCCTTGAACTCCGGGGTACGCGCGCTGGCGTCGCCGACGAACGGCGTGAGCGCGTTGGCCAGCCAGTGCTGCCCGGTGTTGATGCCGACGTAACCCCAGTGGATCGGGATGCCGATCTGATAGACCTTCTTTCCGTCGATCTGGAGTGCCCCGAGGCGCTTGGTCACCACGGCGCGTACCTCCAGCTTGCCCCGCTTCGACGACACCCGTACCTGGTCGCCGGTCTGAATTCCCTTTTCCCGGGCGAGTTCCTCGGGTACCTCGACGAAGGCCTCCGGTTGCAGCTGGACCAGGTGCTCGACGTGCTGGGTGACGTAGTGCTCGTGCTCGGTCAGCCGGTAGGAGGTGGCCACGTACGGGAACTCGGCCGGGGTACCGAACCGGTTGGACCGGCCGGCCGCCTTGTCGTACAGGAAGGCCACCGGCGTGGCTGACACCGCTGGATGCAACGGGTTGTCGATCGGCGACTCGATCGGCTCGTAGTGCTCGGGGAACGGCCCGTCCGCCACCCCGTTGCTGAACAGCCGGCCGGTACCTTCCCCGGTCATGATGAACGGCAGCGGGGAGTCGGGCTTGCTCGGGTCGGCGGTGGGCGGGTAGTCCGGCACGTCGCCGACCCACTTGAGTGCCACCGGGTCCCACTGGATACCGGGCCGGGTCGGATCCCACGGCCGCCCCTGCGGATCGGCGGAGGCCCGGTTGTAGAGCACCCGGCGGTTGAGCGGCCAGCTCCACGCCCAGTTCGGGTAGAAGCCCATGCCCGTCGGGTCGTTCTTCTTCGGATCCTGTACGCCGTCCCGCCGCTTGGTCAGGTTGCCGCTCTCCGGGTAGTGCCCGGTGTAGATCCAGTCGCCCGCGGTCGTGGTGCCGTCATCCTTGAGGAGGGCGAAGCTGGCCAGCCGCTTGCCGGTGGTGAGGTCCTGACCGTTGATCTCCCGGGCGATCTCGTCCAGGTCGGGCTTGCGCGGATCGCGGTACGGGGAGGTGAGCTCGAGGATCGGCGTCGGGTACTTGCCGCCCTGCTGGCGGTACAGCTCGCGGACCCGCTGGAAGAGCTCGGCGAGGATCCAGTGGTCGTGCCGGGCCTCCCCCTCCGGGGGCAGCACCTGCTCCTTCCACTGGGCCCAGCGGCCGCTGTTGGTGAACGAGCCGTCCTTCTCGATCCAGTGGGTGGCCGGCAGCATGAACACCTCGGTCTGGACGTTGGCCGGGGTGATGCCGGGAGCCCGCCAGAACTCCGAGCTCGTGGTGGCGAACGCGTCCATGACGCACAGCCACTTGAGGTTCGACAACGCCTGGAGCACCTGGTTGGAGTCGGGTCCGATGCTCGTCGCGGTCATCCCGGACAGCATCAGCCCTTCCATCTTCCCGCGCAGCGCCTGGTCGAAGATGGACAGCCAGGATGCGTTCGCGGCCGGCTTGGGCAGGTGGTCGAAGGCGAACTCGTTGTCCTTGGTCGCCGCGTCGCCATACCACGCCTTCAGCAGGCTCACCATGAACTTGCGGTAGTTCTCCCCGAAGAAGTTCAGCGAGTTGGGGCGGGCCTTCGTGCTCGCGCTCTGCGTCACGTAGTCGGTGAGGTTGCGCTGGCCCGGTGCCGGGATCCGGAGATACCCGGGCAGGATGTCCCAGGAGATCGCGTGGTCGGTGTTGCCCTGGATGTTGGCGTGGCCGCGCTCGGCGTTCATCCCGCCGCCGGGGCGTCCCATGTTGCCCAGCAGGAGCTGAAGCACCGCGCCGGAGCGGATGAGCTGCACCCCGGTGGTGTGGTGGGTGAGGCCGACGGCATAGATGATCGTCATCACCTTGTCCGGGCGTCCGGTCTCCCCGACCAGCTTCGCCACCTGGAGGAACTGGTCCTTCGGGATGCCGGTGATGCGCTCGACCATCTCCGGGGTGTAGCGGCTGTAGTGGGTACGCAGCAGGTTGAGCACCGAGCGGGGGTGCCCGATGTCCACCGTGGCGAAGCCGTCCGGGCCGGTCTCGTAGGTCCACGCCTTGGTGTCGTACGCGCGCTTCTGCGGGTCGTACCCGTTGAACAGCCCGTCCTTGAACTCGTAGCCCTCCTTCACCACGAGGCCCGCGTTGGTCGCGAACTGCACGTAGTCCTTGTGGTAGAGCTCGTTCTGCAGGACGTAGTTGATCAGTCCACCGAAGTAGGCGACATCCGAGCCGGTACGGATGCGCAGATGCGTGTCGGCGACCGCGGAGGTCCGGGTGAAGCGCGGATCGGCATGGATGATCTTCGCGCCCCGCTCCAGCTTCGCCCGCATGAGCCACTGGAAGCCGACCGGGTGGGCCTCGGCCGGGTTGGCTCCGTTGACCAGGATGAGATCGGCGTGCCGGATGTCACGCCAGTGGTTGGTCATGGCCCCTCGGCCAAACGTGGCGGCCAAACTGGTCACCGTGGGGCCGTGTCAAACGCGGGCCTGTTGCTCCAGGTAGACGACGCCGAGGCCGCGCATCACCTTGGTGGCGAAGTAGCCCTCCTCGGAGCTGAACGCGGCGCCGCCGGCGAAGGCCACGCCCTCGCAGCGGTTCACCACGTTCCCGGCGGCGTCCATCGCGACGAACGTGCGGTCCCGCGACGCCTTGATGTTGCGGGCCAGCTTGTCCAGGGCGAAGTCCCAGGACACACGCTTCCACTCGGCCGCTCCCGGCTCCCGGTAGAGCGGGGTCGGGACGCGACGCTTGGAGACGGCGAGCTGCAACGCGCTCGCGCCCTTGGGGCACAGGCGGCCCTCGTTGACCGGGCTGTCCGGGTCACCCTCGATCTGGAGCAGCTCGACCTTGCCGTTCGAAGCCTTCCGGGTGTACGCGACCAGCGCGCAGCCCACGGCGCAGTATGGGCAGACCGAGTGCGAGACGGCCGCCCCCTCGACGCGCAGGCGCTGCTTGACCTGGGTGGCCGGGACGAGGTCGAAGCCCAGAGGCGAGAGCCCCAGCGCCCCTGCGCCCGTCGCGCCCAACTGTAGGAACTGACGCCGGGTGACCTCCACGTCGGGCTCCCTTCCTCGGGACCGCCGGGACCGATCCGCTGCTCGATTCGCGATCAGGTCCGGCAGATCGTGGATGGAAAAAATCGTAGACCTTCGTCGGAGGGCGTCAACAGCTCAACCGGCTCTCCCGCGCCGGGCTCAGCCCTGGGCCAGCTGAAGATCACGACGGTCGTCCGGCTCATCGGGATTACGCAGCAGGTCGAGCAGGCGCGGATCGGCGGGGAGCAGCAGCCCCTGACAGCCGCGCTCAGCGGTGTCGATGAGCGCGGCCCGCCAGGTTGCCCGGCTGTCCGGGAACGGGACGCGCACCCAGCGCTCGGTTATGTCCGGTTCGCCCGGGTACTCGAAGGTTTCGAAATCCTCCGGCATCGGGTGGGCGAAAATCCGGAGGCGCTGGTGGCTCAGTCGCCCGATCGTGGCGAGGGTACGGGCCGGAGGCTGGGCCTTCCCGGCCGGTGCCGGCACGGTGGTGACCAGGAGCGACCGGAAGGTGACGGCTGCCAGCGCCGCCGTCAGGACGAGCGGATCGAGCTCGGCGTCCGGCCCGGAGTCGATCCACAACGCGTCCGCGCCGGCGGCGTCGAAGGCCGCCCCGTCGGCCAGCCACCCGCCCAGGTCGTCCGGCTGCCGGGCGAGCACGACACCGATCTTGACCACCTGCGAACCCTCCGGTTGTGCCATGCCGCCAGCGTACGACCGGCCGCGGCGCCTCAGATCAGCGACAGGACGTGCCAGAGCCCGCGCGGGCCCTCCCTGGTGGGTCGCGGCAGCAGGAACACGTACATCCCGGCGGCTACCGCGCCGGAGTCGGTGAGCGGGTTGTCCCCGACCATGAGGGTCCGCTCCGGATGGACGCGCAGCTGGTCGCACGCGGTGCGGAACACCTTGGGGGCGGGCTTGCAGACGCCGTACTCGTACGACATCACGACAGCGTCCAGAAACGGGGACAGGCCGAGCAGGTCCAGCGCCGGGCGCAGGTCGAAGCCGGTGTCACTGACGACGCCGACCCGCAGGCCCCGGTCCTGGAGGGCTTTCAAGGTCGGCACGGTGTCCGGGAACGCCTCCCAGGACTCGGCGCTGACGGTAAGCGCGTACAGCTCCTCGCTGAGCCCGGGAGCCAGCCGCTCGCACCCGGCGTCGGAGTACAGCGCGACCCACACCTCGCGGTGCCGGGCGTTGGACAGGTCCCGGCCCTTGGCCAGCTCCTCAGCCGTACCGCTGCGGTCGAGTACCCGCTGCCAGACGTATGCCACCTCGGCCGGGTCGAGCCGGTCGACGCCGAGGCCGGCGGCCGCCCGGTGCAGCAGCTTCTCGCCGCTGCCGGAGAGCCGGATCAGCGTGTCGCCCGCGTCGAACAGGACCGCCTCGAACTCGCTCACATCCGCATCCTCGCACCGACGGGCTCCACTCCGGCCCCGATGCCGTCCGGCCCGAGGACGAGGGCGGGCCGGACCGGGCGGTGCTGCCACAGCCATCCGACGTCGCGGCCGAACGACTCGACGAGCAGGGCGAGCGACACCACCAGCGCGGCGGCGGTCAGCGGCGCGGGCAACACGTCGGCGGTCGCGAGCACCAGGACGACACCCTGCGTGGCGGCGACGACCTTGCGCCAGAAGCGCGGTGGCAACGACCCCCGCAGCCACGGCAGTAGCCAGGTCGCCAGGACGAACGCGTACCGCATCGCGCCGATCGCGAGCACCCAGGCACCGACCGGACCCGCGACATGGACGCTGAGCACCAGGATGAGGGAGGCGTCGACCTCCATGTCGAAGCGCGCGCCGAGCTCGCTGGCGGTACCGGTGCGCCGGGCCACCTGGCCGTCGACCCCGTCGAGCACCAGCGCCACGGTGGCGAGGGTGACCAGCACCACAACCGGTACGGGCCGGTCGAACGAGTCGATCGTGAGCGCCGCCACGGTACCGACGAGGGTCGCCCGGGTCAGCGTCACCCGGTCGGCCGGCCCCAGCTCCGTCGCGTCCGACCTGCTCAGGCCCCACATGAGCGCGGTACACGTGACCGCCCCGTAGCCGATTCCGCCCAGCCATCCGGCGCTGCCGAGACCGGCCGTCCCGGCGAGGACGGCCAGCACGGCGACCTGAAGCGTGAGTCCGATCACCGGACCCGTCCGAACCGTGTGCACCGTGCCTCCGTGACTATGGCGTACGAACGATCCTGGACACGGAAAATCCGGCCGTTCGGTTCGGCGGAGCTGATGTGAGGAGGAGCGCATGACCCGCGAGGCCCGCGCCTTCTGGCTGCGCTCGCCCGGCCAGGGCGAGATCCGGTCCGCGCCGCTGCCCGACCCGGGCCCGGCGGAGGTCCTCGTCCGGACCCGGTACTCCGGCATCAGCCGGGGCACCGAGACCCTCGTCTTCCGGGGTGGCGTACCCCCGAGCCAGTACGCCGCGATGCGCGCGCCCTTCCAGGACGGCGACTTCCCGGGGCCGGTGAAGTACGGCTACCTCAACGTGGGCGTGGTCGAGGAGGGCCCGTCGACGCTGCTCGGCCGGACCGTCTTCTGCCTGCACCCGCACCAGACGGCGTACGTCGTGCCGGCCGCCGCGGTGGTCCCGGTACCCGATGACGTTCCGCCCGCGCGGGCCGTGCTGGCCGGGACCGTGGAGACCGCGGTGAACGCCCTGTGGGACGGCGCCCCGCTGGTCGGCGACCGGATCACCGTGGTGGGCGCCGGCATGGTCGGCTGCTGCGTCGCGGCGATACTCACCCGGTTTCCCGGGGTCCGGGTGCAGCTGGTCGACGTGGATCCGGACCGGGCCGGCGTGGCGCACGCACTCGGCGTCGAGTTCACCCTGCCGGCGGACGCCGCCCCCGGGCGCGACCTGGTGGTACACGCCAGCGCGACGTCCGCCGGGCTCCAGCGGTCGCTGGAGCTGCTCGCGCCGGAGGGCACGGTGATCGAACTGAGCTGGTACGGCAACCGCGAGGTGCGGCTCGCGCTCGGCGGCTCGTTCCACTCCGGCCGCCTGACCATCCGAGCCAGCCAGGTCGGTACCGTCTCGCCAGCGCGGCGGGCCAGCCGTACGCCGGCCGACCGCCTGGCGCTCGCCCTGGATCTGCTGCACGACCCGGTGTTCGACGCGCTGATCACCGGCCGGTCCAGCTTCCAGCAGTTGCCCGAGGTGCTCGCCGGACTCGCGGCGGGAACCCTTCCGGCGCTGTGCCATCTGATCACCTACCGCGGAGAGTGAACCGATGTGGAGGGCGAAGCGATGTTCAGCGTGACCGTCCGCGATCACATGATGATCGCGCACAGCTTCCGCGGCGAGGTCTTCGGACCCGCGCAGCGGCTGCACGGGGCGACGTACCTGGTCGACGCGACGTTCAAGCGCGCCGACCTGGACGCCGACAACCTCGTCGTCGACATCGGGCTGGCCGCCCGGGAACTGACCGCCGTCCTGGGCCAGCTGACCTACCGCAATCTCGACGACGAGGCCGCGTTCGCCGGGATGAACACGTCGACCGAGGCGCTCGCCCGGGTGATCGCCGACCGGCTGGCCGAGCGGGTACACGCGGGCGGGCTCGGCGAAGGCGCGCGGGGACTGGCCGGGATCACCGTCACGCTGCACGAGTCGCACATCGCCTGGGCGAGCTACGAGCGTTCGTTGTGAGGGTCGTGCACGTCGTCCTGCCCAACGACATCGACGACCCGGCCACGCCGAGCGGGGGCAACACCTACGACCGCCGGATCTGCCGGGGCCTCGCCGCGTCCGGATGGTCGGTACGCGAGCATGCCGTGCCCGGCGCCTGGCCCCGGCCCGACCCGAGCGGACGCGCCCACCTCGCCGACGTGCTCGCGGCGGTACCCGACGACGCGGTCGTGCTGCTCGACGGCCTGGTCGCCTCGGCGGTCCCGGACGTGCTGGCACCCGAGGCGCGACGGCTGCGCCTGGTCGTCCTGGTCCACATGCCGCTGGGCGACGACGCCGAGGGCGAGGCGTTGGCCACGGCCCGCGCGGTGGTCAGCACGAGCGGGTGGACCCGTCGCCGGCTGCTCGACCGGTACGCCCTGCCCGCCGACCGGGTACACGTCGCGACACCGGGAGTGGATCCGGCACCCCTGGTACCCGGCTCGGCCGCCGGTACCGAGCTGCTCTGTGTCGCCGCCGTCACCGCGCAGAAGGGGCACGACCTGTTGGCGGAGGCGCTGGCGAAGGTCATCGAGCTGCCGTGGCGCTGTGTCTGCGTCGGCCCGCTGACCCGGGACCCGGACTTCGTCGAGCGGTTGCGCCGCCAGATCGACGCCTACGGTCTCGCCGGCCGTGTGCACCTGGCCGGTCCGCGTACCGCGGGCCAGCTCGACGCCGCGTACGCCGCCGCCGACCTCCTGGTGCTGGCCTCGCGCGGGGAGACGTACGGCATGGTGGTCACCGAGGCGCTGGCGCGCGGGATCCCGGTGCTGGCGACGGCGGCGGACGGGCTGCCCGAGACCCTGGGCCGCGCACCGGACGGGAGCGTACCCGGGCTGCTCGTGCCGCCCGGCGATCCGGCGGCCCTGGCCGGCGCGCTGCGTCGCTGGCTCAGCCGGGCCGACCTGCGCGGACAGCTGCGCGGGTCGGCCCGCGACCGCCGGAGCAGCCTGGCCGGCTGGGCGGTCACGGCCGAAGTTGTATCGAGAGTCATGAATGAGATATCGGCGTGACCGTGGACCTCCCCCGGGTCACTGCGGCCTGGCTCGCTCTGCGGGAGCCGGCCGACGCCGCGGCCCGCGCACCCGAATTCGTCGAACCGGTCCGCCGGCACCTCACGGGTGCCCGCCGGGCGGTGGTCCACGACCTGGGCAGCGGTACCGGATCGATGGCGCGCTGGCTGGCACCGCGGTTGCCCGTCCCGCAACACTGGGTCATGTACGACCGGGACGGCGATCTGCTGGACCGCGCCCGGGTCGACCTGGTGGATACCGCCGCCGATGGCACACCGGTCACGGTCGAGACCCGGCGGCGCGACATCACCCGGCTGACCGCCGGCGAGCTCGACGGCGCGAGCCTCATCACCGCCTCCGCCCTGCTGGACATGCTGACCGCGGCGGAGGTCGAGCGGGTCGTGGCGGCGTGTGCCGAGGCCGGTTGCCCGGCACTGCTGACCATCTCGGTGACCGGTCAGGTCGAGCTGACGCCGGCCGATCCGCTGGACGCGGAGATCGCCGAGGCGTTCAACGCCCACCAGCGGCGCACGGCCGGCGACCGCGGCCTGCTCGGGCCGGACGCCGTCGACGCCACCGTAGCGGCCTTCGGCCGGCATGGAATTGCGGTACTGTCGCGGTCCAGTCCGTGGCGGCTGGCTGCCGACCACGCCGAGCTGATCTCCGAGTGGTTCCGGGGGTGGGTGGGCGCCGCGTGCGAGCAGCGGCCGGAGCTGACCCGCCCGGTCCGGTCGTACGCGCGGCGCCGGCTGGCCGAGGCCGCGACGGGCCGGCTCGCGGTTGTGGTACAGCACACCGACCTGCTCGCCGGCCGCACCTGAACCCCCGGCCCTGGCGGTACGTGTCTGGCAGGAAGGTGCCGTTGAAAGGAGGCGCGTTGCGCACACGGTCCTGGGCCTGGGTACGGCCGCTCGGCGGGGTGGCGATCCTCGCCCTGCTGCTGTGGCGGCTGGGCACCGGTCCGTTCCTGGGCAGCGTGCGCCTGATCGACGGCTGGGCACTGGCCGCGGCGGCCGGTATCGGCGGGCTCAGCACGGTGTGCTGCGCCTGGCGATGGCGGCTGGTCGCCGGTGGCCTCGGCGTCCGGTTGCCCTTCGGTAGCGCGGTGGCGCACTGCTACCGCTCGCTGTTTCTCAACGTGACCCTGCCCGGCGGCGTGGTCGGCGACGTCCACCGGGCGGTGAGCCACGGACGCGACGCCGGCGACCTGCGCCGCGCCGTCCGTGCGGTGGTGTGGGAGCGGACCGCCGGTCAGGTCGTCCAGTTCGCCATCGCGATCGTCATCCTGTTCGCGCTCCCGTCGCCGGTGCGGCCGTACCTGCCGGCCACGACCGCGCTCGTGCTGGCCGGCGGGCTCGGTGCCGTACTGCTCGCGTGGGCGCTGCCGCGAGGCGGGGCGTCGCGGTGGGCGCGGGCGCTGCGCACGGCCGCGGCCGACATCCGCCACGGGCTGCTCGGGCGCCGTAACTGGCCGGGCATTGTGCTGGCCTCCACCGTGGTTGTGGCCGGCCATCTGGCGACCTTCCTGGTCGCCGCGCGCACCGCGGGCGCGACCGCCCCCGCGTCCCGGTTGGTACCTCTGACGTTGCTGGCCCTGCTGGCCATGGGACTGCCCGCCAATGTGGCCGGGTTCGGGCCGCGCGAGGGGGTGGCCGCGTGGGCGTTCGGCGCCGCCGGCCTGACCGCGACCCAGGGTGTCGCCACCGCGGTGGTGTACGGGGCGCTCGTGCTCGTCTCGAGCCTTCCCGGAGCTGCCGTACTGGTGGTCCGCCGGGTCCGGCTACCCGCCGCCGCCGTCCCGCAGGACGCCGCCGCCGTCTGACGAAGGAGACCCATGTTCGCAGTACGGCCTCTCGCATGCTGACCGACGCCGCGGCGCACGACGACGCCGCCACCCCCGCGACCGACGCCGGCAGCCCCCGCGATGCCCAGGCGCCCGGCGGGCGCCCCCGGTGGCGCACCGTCCTCGGCTGGGTGACGACCGCGCTGGCCGGCCTGCTCGTGCTCTTCGCCCTCGTCGCGCCCAACCAGATCGGCCACCTCACGCCCGGCGCGTTCGTACGGGTCCCGGTGGAGGCACTCGTCCTGGCCGCCCTCGTTCTCGTCCTGCCGGCGCGGGCGAGGCGGGTGGTGCTCGTGCCCGTCGGGGTGGCGCTCGGCCTGCTGACCGTCCTGAAGATCCTCGACATGGGCTTCTACGAGGCGTTCGACCGGCCGTTCGACCCGGTGCTCGACTGGATCCTGCTCGCCGACGGCGTGGACTTCGCGATGCGGTCGTTCGGCCGGGTCGGCGGAACCGCCACGGTGGTCGCCGCGGTGGCGCTCGCCGCCGGCGTGCTCGTACTCATGACCCTGTCGGTCCTGCGGCTGTCCCGCCGCGCGCTCGGACACCGTACCGGCACGATCCGTACCGTCGCGGTGCTCGGAGTGGTCTGGGCCACCTGCGCGGCGCTCGGCGTACAGATCGTCCCGGGCGTACCGGTCGCCGCCGACAGCGCGGCCGCGCTCGCCTACGACCGGGTCCTCCAGGTGAACGCGGGTCTGCGGGACCAGCAGGCGTTCGCCGCGGACGCCGCCGTCGACGCCTTCCGCGACACCCCGGGCGATCAGCTGCTGACCGGCCTGCGCGGCAAGGACGTCATCGTCGCCTTCGTGGAGAGCTACGGGCGGGTCGCGGTCCAGGATCCGGAGCTCGGGCCGCAGGTCGACGCGGTGCTCGACGACGGGACCCGCCGGCTGCGGGCGGCCGGGTACGCCTCGCGCAGCGCGTTCCTCACCTCGCCGACGTTCGGCGGCGGGAGCTGGCTGGCGCATTCCACGTTGCTCTCCGGCCTGTGGATCAACAACCAGCAGCGGGACCGCAACCTGCTCGCGAGCAACCGGATGACCCTCAATCACGCCTTCCGGCGTGCCGGCTGGCGGACCGTCGGGGTCATGCCCGCCGTCACCAAGCCGTGGCCGGAGGGCGCGTTCTTCGGCTACGACCGGCTCTACACCGAGCCGAACCTGGGTTACCGGGGCCCGCTCTTCAACTTCGCCTCCATCCCCGACCAGTACACGCTGTCCGCGTTCCAGCGCACCGAGCGCGCGAAGCCGCACACCCCCACGATGGCGGAGATCGTGCTGCTGTCCAGCCACACCCCGTGGGCGCCGCTGCCCCGGCTCATCGACTGGAACAGCGTCGGGGACGGCTCGGTCTTCGAGGGCATGCCCGCGTCCGGTGACGCACCCGATGTCGCGCTGCGCGACCGTACCCGGGTCCGCACCGCGTACCGGCAGTCGATCGAGTACTCGGTGAGCGCCCTGATCTCGTACGTGCAGACCTACGGCGACGACAACCTCGTGCTCGTCTTCCTCGGGGACCACCAGCCGGCCACGGTCGTCTCCGGCGAGGGTGCCAGCCGGGACGTACCCGTCACGATCGTCGCCCGCGACCCGGCCGTGCTGGACCGGATCTCCGGGTGGGGCTGGCAGGACGGGCTGAAACCGGATCCGCGGGCCCCGGTCTGGCGGATGGACGCCTTCCGCGACCGCTTCCTGACCGCCTTCGGCCCGCGGGCCGGGCCGGCCGCGTCGCCGTCCCCGTCGACCCGGTGACCCGAACGTAGGCTTGTCGTTCGTGAGTGAGCGCCCGTACGTGCTGCTGAGTTGCGCGATGTCGATCGACGGCTACATCGACGACGCCAACGACACCCGGCTGGTGCTGTCCAACGAGGCGGACCTCGACCGGGTCGACGCGGTACGGGCCGGGTGCGACGCGATCCTGGTCGGCGCCCACACCATCCGACAGGACAACCCCCGCCTGCTGGTACGGTCCCCGGCCCGGCGGCAGGCCCGGATCGCGCACGGCCTGCCACCGTCCCCGGCGAAGGTCACCCTGACCGCGCGTGGTGACCTCGACCCGACCGCGGCATTCTTCACCACCGGCGAGGTCGACAAGATCGTCTACTGCGCCGCACCGGTTGTCGACAAGGCTCGCGAACGGCTCGACGGCCTGGCCATCGTGGTCGACGCGGGCGATCCGGTCGACCTCGAACAGATGCTGGCCGACCTCGCCGGCCGGGGCATCCGGCGGCTGCTGGTCGAGGGCGGCAGCAGCGTGCATACCCGGTTCCTCACCGCCGGGCTGGCCGACGAGGCGCACCTCGTGGTCGCGCCGTTCTTCGTCGGCGACTCCCGGGCGCCCCGCTTCGTCGGCGACGGCGCCTTTCCGTGGCACCCGGGTCACCGCGCGGCCCTTGCCGAGGTCCGGCGGATCGGCGACGTGGTGCTGCTGCGGTATGCGCTCAGTGACCGGTTCGGCGCCGGATGACCGGCCGGCCGACACCGGATCGGGGCTGGCTGCTGGCCGCGATCGAACTGTCCCGGTCCTGCCCCGTGTCGACGAGCGCCTACGCCGTCGGCGCGATCGTCGTGGACGCGGACGGCGGTGAGCTCGCGCGCGGTTACTCGCGGGAGACCCACCCGGCCGACCACGCCGAGGAGCTGGCCCTGGCGAAGACCGCCGGCGTGGACCTGAGCCGGGCGACCATGTACACCTCGCTGGAACCGTGCACCAGCCGCCGGTCCCGCGCCCGTACGTGTACCGACCTGATTCTCGAAGCCGGGATCCGCCGGGTGGTCTTCGCCCTGCGCGAGCCGCCCACCTTCGCCGACTGCCACGGCGCGGAGACCCTGCATCGGGCCGGCGTCGAGGTCGTCGAGCTGACCGACCTGGCCGATCGGGTACGTCAGGTCAACGCCCACCTGTTCCCGTATGGTCGACCCGATGGCCGCCCGGTGACCTGAGAGGTGGGTGCGGTGACCCAGACGGACGAAGAGGCGGTACGCGCGCTGTACCGCGACCTGCTCGATGCGTGGAACCGGCGGGACGCGCCCGCCTACGCGGGACTCTTCGCGGACGACGGGCAGCTGGTCGGCTTCGACGGCGCTCAGGTGGCCGCCGGGCAGATCGTGGAGCACCTCGAACCGATCTTCAAGAGCCACCCCACCGCCGCGTACGTCGCGAAGGTCCGTGCGGTCCGGGCGCTCGGGCCGGACGCCGCGCTGTTGCGTGCCATCGCCGGCATGATCCCGCCCGGGCAGGCGAAGCTCAACCCGGCGGTGAACGCGGTGCAGTCGATGGTCGCGGAGCGGCACGACGGGTCCTGGCGGGTCGTGTTCTTCCAGAACACCGCCGCCCAGTACCACGGCCGCCCCGACCTCGCCGAGCAGCACACCGCCGAACTCGCACCGCTGGTCGAATCCGGCTGACCGCGTGTCCACGCGGCGCCCGCCGCGCCTCGTCACTACTGGTGTGACGTTTGAGGAGTACGTTCAGCAGCGCGGTCCGGCCCTGGTCCGGTTGGCCTGCCTGCTCGTGGGCCACCGGCAGTTGGCTGAGGACCTGGTGCAGGAGGTGCTGGCCCGGGCGTACGTCCGGTGGGACCGCGTGGTCCGGGCCGACCATCCCGACCTGTACCTGCGCCGGATGCTGCTCAACATGCGCGTCTCGTGGTGGCGGCGCCGGTCGTCGCACGAGACCGTCGGCGTGCTGGAGCACGAGGAGGTCGCGTCCAGTGCGCCCGAGGCGGAGATCGCCGAACGGGACGCCCTGTGGCGGCTCATCCTGACTCTGCCCAGGCAGCAGCGTGCCGTCGTGGTGCTGCGCTACTACGAGGATCTCGACGACGCCTCGATCGCGGAGATCCTCGACTGCTCCCCGGTCACCGTGCGTACCCATGTCATGCGGGCTCTGGCCGCGCTGCGCCAACGCCTGGCCGAGCAGTCCGCACCCATCACCCTGAGGAGCAGTCGATGAACCAGCTCGAAGACCGCATCGTCACGGCGTTGCGGGACCGCGCGCCCGGCGGGGTCGAGGTGACCGATCTCCTGGCCGCGTCCCGCCAGCGGGGACAGGTGTACCGCCGGCGCCGGCGGACCCGGCAGGCCGGGGGCGGTGCGCTGGTCGCGGTGCTCGCCATCCTGGGCACCGCGGTCGCGGCGCCCAGGTTGGCCTGGCACCGGCACGGGCCGGTCGGGCCCGGCACCGGGGTCGCGGCCCCGGCCACCTCGGCCGGGTCGCCTTCCCGGTTGTCGCAGTCCCCGCCTGCCGGCTGGTTCCGCCCGCCGGTCGCGACCGCGCCGCCGGCCACCGCCGATCCGACGGTGGTCGGCGCCGACCCCGGCCTGCTGCACTTCGACATCGCAACCGCCGCGGTGCCGGTACCGGTCGCGCTCGCCCAGTGGACCTCGGTCGACGGTCTGGAGCGGCTCATCCTGCAGGCCGGCTCGACCGTCCCGGAATCCAGCAGCCAGGTCCAGGTCAGCCGGGAACGGTCCGCACTGGATCCGCTCGGTGACGGCCCGGTCCACCAGGTGCGGGTCGGTTCCCGCCCGGCGACGCTGGTGGGTTCGCGGCTGGTCTGGCAACCGGTCGACGGAGTCTGGGCCGAGGTGCAGGCACCGGGCGACGAGGCCGCGGTGATCCGGTTCGCCGAGGCGGTGACCTTCGACCACGTGCTGCGCTGCGTCGTGCCGTTCCGGCTGACCTGGGTACCCGCGGGTACCGCGCTGGAGGCGTGCAACATGCTGTTCGCCAGCACGGGAGTCAGCGGGAGCGCCACCGTCGCGGTGGGGAACTCGGCGCTGACCGTCGAGGTCGATCGCGGCGGGACCGCCCCGGCGCCCACCACGACGATCAACGGCCGGCCGGCCACGGTACGCCGGTACCCCGGTGACGGCGGAGCCCCGGTCCTGCAGGTCGACCTCGACTACCGGGACCACGTCGTCGACCTGCTCGCCGAGGGCCACTACGACCAGGCCACCGTCCTGCGCATCGCCGAGGGCTACCGCGACGTGGCGGCCAACCCGGACAGCTGGCCGGCCAGCCCGCTCGGCTGACCGTGGCTACCCCTGGATCCGGCGGTCGTGGCCGGCCCACTCCTTCTCGCGCAGCTCGTACTTCTGCACCTTGCCGGTGGAGGTCTTGGGCAGGGTCGGCACGAACTCGACGTCGCGGGGTGCCTTGTAGCGGGCGATCTGCTGCTGGACGTGGGCGATGATGTCCGCCTCGGTGGCGCTCGCCCCGGGCTTGAGCACGATGAACGCCTTGGGACGTTCGCCCCACCGTTGATCGGGTACGCCGACCACGGCGGTCTCCAGTACCGCCGGATGGCTGACCACCGCCTGTTCCACCTCCACGGTCGAGATGTTCTCGCCGCCAGAGACGATGACGTCCTTGGCCCGGTCGCGCAGCTCGACGTACCCGTCGGGGTGCATGACCCCCAGGTCGCCGGAGTGGAACCAGCCACCACGGAACGTCTGCGCGGTGGCGTCGGGATCGTCGTGGTACCCGGCCATCACGTTGTTGCCCCGCATGACGATCTCCCCCATGGTGATCCCGTCCGCGGGCACGTCCACCATGTTGACGTCGACCACCCGCATCGGGTCGGCCTGGACCATGTTGACGCCCTGCCGGGCAAGAAGCCGGGCCCGCTGCTGGATCGGCAGGGCGGGCCAGCCGGGCTGCGCCTCGCACACCGCGTACGGCCCGTAGGTCTCGGTGAGGCCGTACACGTGGACGATGTCGAAGCCGAGCTCGGTCATCTGGCTGATCGTGGTGGGGCTGGGCGGGGCACCGGCGGTGGTGACGGTGATCCCCGTGGCCAGGCGGTGCGCCCCGGGCGAGTTCATGATGGTGACCAGTACGGTCGGCGCGCCGTTGAGGTGGGTGACGCCCTCGCTGTCGATCAGCCGCCAGATCTCCGCCCCGTCGACGGCGGGCAGGCAGACGTGGGTACCGCCGATCGCGGTCACCGCCCAGGTGGTACACCAGCCGTTGCAGTGGAACATCGGCAGCGTCCAGAGGTACACGCTGTCCGGCGTGTGCCGGGAGTGCAGCACCTCGCCGAGGGCGTTGAGGTACGCCCCCCGGTGGGTGTACCGCACGCCCTTGGGCCGCCCGGTGGTACCGGACGTGTAGTTGATCGAGATGACCGAGTTCTCGTCGGTGACCGACCAGGAGAGGTCACCGCCGTCCCCGGCGCGCGGCAGGTCGGCGTAGGAAAGACTGTCCGCGCCGCCGTCGATGACCACCATGTGGCGCACGGTGGCCAACCGCTCGGCGACCGGACCCACCGAGCCGAGCAGCGACGCGTGCACCACCAGCACGCGGGCGCCGGAGTGGTCGAGAATGTAGTTGATCTCGGCCGGGGCGAGGCGGGTGTTGATGGCCACCAGCACGGCGCCGGCCAGCGGTACCGCGAAGTGTGCCACCAGCAGCTCCGGCAGGTTGGGCGACAGGTACGCCACCCGGTCGCCGGGCCCGATCCCGAGCCCGCGCAGCCCGTGCGCGACGCGTACCGCCTCATCGGCGAACTCGCGGTAGGTCAGCCGGCGCGGGCCGGAGACGATCGCCCTCTTGTCCGGAAACACCGCGGCCGCGCGGTGCAGGAAGGCCAGGGGCGTGAGCGGGGTGTGGGCGACGTCGGTCACCCCGAAATCGTCCGCGCCCCCGGAGCGCGCCGGATAGCTCCGGTCGGAGGTGTCCATCCGGAGACTCCCCTCACCCGGGCGGCAGGTCGACCAGCTCGGCCAGGGCCGCGCGGTGCTGGTGCGGCGCACCCAGCGCCAACGCGTCGCTCTTGGCCCGCTTGAGGTACAGGTGAGCCGGGTGCTCCCAGGTGAAGCCGATCCCGCCGTGCATCTGTACGCACTCCTCGGCGGCGCGTACCGCGACCGGGCCGCAGTGCGCCTGGGCCAGTGCCGCCGCGACCGGTGTGTCCGGGTCCCCGTCGGCGAGGCAGCCCGCCGCGTACCGGGCCGCCGCACGGGCCTGCGTCACCGCGACCCAGAGCTCGGCGAGCCGGTGCTTGAGACCCTGGAACGAACCGACCGGCCGGCCGAACTGGTGCCGCGTCTTCAGGAGCTCGACGGTCGCCTCCAGGCACCACTCGGCCACCCCGAGCTGTTCGCCGGCCAGCAGTACCGCGCCGGTGGTCAGCGCCGCCGACCAGGCCCGGGCGGCAGCGTCGGCGTCGGCGAGCCGCCGGGCCGGTGCCGCCGAGAAGGTGACGTCCGACAGGGTCCGGGTCAGGTCGAGCGGGGTGACCGGCGTGCGTACCGCGTCCGCCGCCTCGACCGCCCACAGCCCGCCGGCGCCCGGCACGACCAGGAGGTCGGCGGCGCTCGCGTCGGCCACCGTGGTGACCGTGCCGGTGAGCGCCCCACCCGCCGCGGTTACCGTGCTGGGCAGCGCGCTGCGTGGCGGCGTGGACAAGGGTAGGACCAGCACGGCGGTACGCTCGCCGGCGGCCACCGCCGGCAGTACCTCGTCGTCCCCGCAGGCGAGCAACGCCGCGGTCGCGAGCGCGCTGCCGAGGAAGGGTACCGGCGCGACCGCCCGGCCGATCTCCTCCGCGACCACCGCCACCTCGCGCCACGAGGCCCCGGCACCGCCCAGCTTCTCCGGCACCGGCAGGCCGGCACACCCGATGTCCACGGCCAGCGCTGTCCACAGTGGACGGTCAACGGGTTCGGCGCTCTCGATCCGGGCCAGTACCGCCGACCACGGGCTGCGGGTGGCGAGCAGCCTCCGGACGGAGGCGCGCAGCTCCTCCTCGACCTCGGTGTAGCGCAGCGTGGTCATCGGGGCAGGTCCTTCCAGGGCAGGTCCTTGTCGACCCGGATGTCCGGGGGCAGGCCGAGCACCCGCTCGGCGATGATGTTGGCGAGGATCTCCGAGGTACCACCCTCGATCGAGTTGCCCTTCGCGCGCAGGTACCGGTACCCGGGCGAGCGGTGGCTCCAGTCCACAATGGACGGTCGGCGCATCGTCCAGTCGTCGTACCGCAGCCCCTCCTCGCCGAGCAGCTCCAGCTCGAACCCGGAGATCTCGTGGTTGAGCCGGGCGTACGCGTACTTGACCGCGGAGCCCTCCGCACCCGGCATACCGGCGGCGAGCTGTTCGCGCAGCCGCTGCGCGGCCAGCCGGCCCACCTCGGCGGCCACCCACAGCCGTACCAGCGTGTCGTGCTGCCCCGGGCTGCGCAGCTCCGGGCGCTCCCGCCAGGTACCGGCGACCACGCCGATCATGCCCGACTCCCGGGGTGCGGCTCCCCCGCCGATCGCGACCCGTTCGTTCATCAGCGTGGTCTGCGCGACCCGCCAACCGTCCCCCACGGCGCCCAGCCGGTACCCGTCCGGAATCCGTACGTCGGTGAGGAACACCTCGTTGAACTCGGCCTCGCCGGTGATCTGCCGCAGCGGCCGAACCTCCACGCCGGGCACGGTCATGTCGCAGACGAAGTAGGTGATGCCCTGGTGCTTGGGTACGTCGGGATCGGTGCGGGCGATCAGGATCGCCCAGCGGGCCTCGTGGGCCATCGACGTCCACACCTTCTGCCCGTTGACCACCCAGTCGTCCCCGTCCCGGACCGCCCGGGTGCCCAGCGCGGCGAGGTCGGAGCCGGCGCCCGGCTCGCTGAACAGCTGGCACCACACCTCCTCACCGGTCCACAGTGGACGCAGCCAGCGCCGCTGCTGTTCGGGGGTACCGTGGCGCAGGATGGTGGGCGCCGCCATCCCCAGGCCGATACCGATGGTCAGCGGGTCGTTGTCCGGAGCCCCGGCGGCGGCGAAGGCATCGTCCACAGTGGACTGGAGGGCCCGGGGCAGCCCGCGGCCACCCAGCCCGACCGGGTAGCTGACCCAGGCGAGGCCGGCGTCGAAGCGGGCGCGCAGGAAGTCCAGCCGGTCGGTCCCGGTCGGATCGTGCCCGGCGAGGAACTCGGCGACGGCGGCGCGCAGCGGTTCGGTCATGACGACTCCCCGTACAGTCCCGCGAGGGTATCGGCGTGGTTGGCGTGGACCACCGTCCGCTTGACCTTCAGCGTCGGGGTCAGCTCGCCGGCGTCCTGGCTCAGGTCGCGGGGCAGGATCGCGAACCGCTTGACCTGAGCGACCCGGGCGTACCCGGCGTTGGCGGCCTCCACCACCCCGGCCACCAGCGCCCGTACCTCCGGATGGCCGGCCAGCACGTGGAGATCCTCGGGCAGCCCCCGCTCGCGCGCCCACGGCAGAATCTCGTCGGGGTCGAGGGTGAGCAGCGCGACGAGGTACGGCTGCCGGTCGCCGTACAGCAGGGCGTACGAGATCCAGCGGGACTGGCGCAGCTCGTTCTCCAGGTTGGCGGGGGCGACGTTCTTGCCGCCCGCCGTGATGATGATGTCCTTGAGCCGCCCGGTGATCGTGAGAAACCCGTCGGCGTCCAGGACACCGAGGTCGCCGGTGTGCAGCCAGCCGTCGACGAGTGCCGCGGCGGTCGCCGCCGGGTCGCGCCAGTATCCGGCGAACACGTGCGGCCCGCGCATGAGCACCTCCCCGTTCTCCGCCGTGCGTACCTCCACCCGGGGTGAGGCCACGCCGACCGAGCCGAGCCGGAAATGGTCCAGCGTGTTGACGGTACCGATACCGCTGCTCTCGGTCATGCCGTACCCCTCCAGCACCGGGACCCCGGCGGCGTGGAAGAACCGCAGCACGGCCGGCGAGATCGGGGCCGCGCCGGACAGGGCCATCCGCAGCCGCCCGCCGAAGACCCCCCGTACCTTGGCGTACAGCTCCTCGGACTCCGGCGCCCCGGCGAACAGCGTGTACACCTTCTCGAACACGCGCGGTACCGACGGCAGGAACGTCGGCCGTACCTGGGCCAGCTCGGGCACCACCCGGCGCGGGTCGCCACCGAAGAAGGCGAGGGTGGCCCCGGCGAACGCCGAGGCGTACAGGGTCATCTGCGCGAAGACGTGGGCCAGCGGCAGGAAGAGGTACACCACGTCGTCGTGGACGATGTAGTCCAGCTCCTCGTTGATGGCGCACAGGGTCAGCCAGTTGCGGTGGGTCAGCACGCAGCCCTTGGCCGGTCCGGTGGTCCCGGAGGTGTAGATGATGACGGCGGGGTCGTCGGGCTGGAGGGCGGCCCGGCGCCGGTCGACCTCGTCGGTGGGCGTCCTCCGCAACGTATCCAGGCCGCCCTCGTCGATGACGATGGTGTCCACCGGCCCGGTCAGTTTGGCCGCCTGCGACGCGTTCTCGCAGATCACCAGCCGGGCGCCGGAGTTGCCGACGACCCACGCGCACTCCTGGACCGAGCTGGACGGGTAGATCGGCACGAGCACCGCACCGGCGGCCAGGATGGCGCAGCCGGCGGCGGCCCAGCGCGGGCTGGTCTCGGCCAGCACGCAGACCCGGTCGCCGGCGCTGATACCGGCCGCGACCAGGCCGGCGGCCAGCTCGCGCACCTCGTCGGCGACCTCCCGGTAGGAGCGGTCCACCCAGGCGCCGTCGCGCTGGTAGCGCCAGGCGGACCGGTCGCCGTAGCGGTCGGCCGCGAAGAACGGAAGATCCGCGATGGTACGCAGCTCGGAAAGCGTGGTCGTCATGATTCCGCCACCGGTACCAGCTCGACCGGTACCCCGTTGAGCACCGCCGTACCGGACAGCGGGTCCAGCCGGAGGTCGTCGGTGAGCCGGTTGACGTTGACGCCGGCCTGCTCGCGCGCGACCGACAGCCGGGCGCCGGGGGCGTCGTGCCCCCAGCCGTGCGGGATGCTCACCACGCCCGGCGCGATCTCGTCGCTGACCTCCACCGGCAGCTCGACCGCGCCGACCCGGGAGGTGACCCGGGCCTGCCCGCCGGCGACCAGGCCGAGCCGGTCGGCGTCGGCCCGGTTGACCACGACCGTGCAGCGCGGCCGCCCCTTCATCAGCGCCGGCACGTTGTGCATCCACGAGTTGTTCGAGCGCAGGTGGCGCCGGCCGACCAGGACGAACCCGGCGTCCTGCGGCGTCCCGGCCTGGTGCGCCGCCTCGGCCAGCCGGAGCACCTCGACGGCGATCGGCTCCGGGCACAGCTCGATCCGGCCGGACGGGGTACGCAGGATCTCGGGTATCCGGGGCTGGAGCGGACCCAGGTCCACCCCGTGCGGCTCGGCGCGCAGCCGGGCCAGGGACAGCCCGTCCGGCTTACCGCCGAACCAGTCGCCGTACGGGCCGGTGCGCAGCTGCAGGTCCAGTGCCCGTTCGGCGCGGTTGCCACCGTCCAGCGCCGCGCGTAACGTGGCCACCTCCGCGCCGTACACCGGGGTGGCGGGGTCGGCGGTCAGCCGCTGCAACGCCTCGGACAGCTGCGCCTCGGCGAGGGCGTCGAGGTCGGCGCGCGGGCCGAGGCCGGCGAGGATCGCGGCCAGCCGGGGCAGGATCTCGCACTCGTCGACCATGCCGGGCTCCGGCGCTACCGGCGGCGGCGAGAAGTTGGCGATGTTGCGCACCGACAGGCCGTAGAACGCGAAGTCGTAGTGCGCCTGCCGGCTGGACGGCGCGGGTGGCAGGATCACGTCGGCGTACCGGGTGGTCTCGTTGAGGTACGGGTCCACGCAGACCATGAAGTCCAGCCCGGCGAGCGCCGGACCGAGCCGGTCGCCGTTGGGCGCCGACAGCGCCGGGTTGCCGCCGACCGTGACCAGCGCCCGGACCTGCCCCTCCCCCGGCGTCTCGATCTCGTCGGCCAGGGTGGCGGTGGGCAGCTCGCCGAGCACCTCGGGCAGTCTCCGCACCCGGCTGTGCCAGCGCCCGGTGACGAACCCGCGCCCGCTACCCCGGCCGAGGCGCCCGTGCGCGGGCAGCGGGAACATCGCGCCGCCGGGCCGGTCGAGGTTGCCGGTCAGCACGTTGAGCACGTCGACCAGCCAGCTGGTGACCGTACCGTAGGCGACCGTGGTGGTACCGATCCGCCCGTAGACCGCCGCGCGCGGGGCGGCGGCCAGGTCGCGGGCCAGCTGACGGATGGTGTCCGGGTCGATCCCGCAACGCGGCCCGACCGTCTCCGGCGGGAACGGTGCGACCAGCTCGCGGACCCGTTCGACCCCGGACACGTGCCCGGCCAGCCGGCCGAGCGCGACGAGGCCGGCGGCGAACAGCTCGTGCACCATCCCGAGCAGCAGGAACACGTCGGCGCCCGGACGGATCGGGACGTGCCGGTCGGCGGCCCGGGCGGTACGGCTGCGCCGCGGGTCGACCACGACGAGGCGACCGCCCCGGGCGCGCAGCGCCGCGAACCGTCCGGGCAGGTCCGGTGCGGTCCACAGGCTGCCGTTGGAGGAGTACGGGTCGGCGCCGAGCACGAGCAGGAAGTCGGTACGATCGACGTCGGGTACCGGGATGGCCAGCGGGTTGCCGAACAGGTACCCGCAGGACACGTGCTTGGGCATCTGGTCCAGCGTCGAGGCAGTGTAGACGTTGCGGGAGCCGAGCGCCCGGCGCAGCGCACCCGCGTACAGGCCGCCGGCGAAGCTGTGCACGTTCGGGTTGCCCAGGTACATGGCCACCGCCTCGCGCCCGTACGCCCCGATCACCCGGGTCAGGCCGGCATCGACCGCGGCGAACGCCTCCGCCCAGGTCGCCGCTACCAGCGTGCCGTCCCGCCGGACCAGCGGCTCCCGCAGCCGGTCCGGATCGGCGTCGAGCTGCCCGAGCGCGGCCCCCTTCGGGCAGATGAACCCGCGGCTGAACACATCGTCGGCGTCGCCGCGTACCCCCACGATCCGGTCGCCGTCCAGGGTCAGCTCCAGCCCACAGGTCGCCTCGCACAACGGGCAGGTGGTATAGGCAGCCGTCATGGCACCATGCAAACCCAGCCCGGCCGGGTGACACAATGCGGGAACCACAACAGCTAAGGGTGGACGGGTCGGTCAGCTCCCCGCGTCCATCGCGTCCAGCGCCCGGGCCAGCTCCAGCCGGGAGGAGACCCGCAGCTTGGCGTAGATCCGGGACAGGTACACCTCGATGCTGCGGGGGCTGTAGTGCAGCGCGGCGGCGATCTCCCGGTTGCGCATGCCCTGCTGGACCAGCCGGGCCACCCGCTCCTCCGACTCGGTGAGCAGCCCGGCGGTACGCGACCGGGTACGCGGAACCTTCGCGCCGAGCTCGTGCAGGCGCCGCCCGGCCCGCCGGCGCAGCCCGTGCGCGCCCAGCCGGGCGAACGTCCGGTACGCCTCGACCAGCGCCGGCTCGGCGGACGGGTCGAGCTCGCCGAGTGCGAGCTGGGCCCGGGCCCGCTCGAACACCAGACCGGCCTCCTCCGCCTCGGCCACCGCCCGGGCCAGGACGGCGGGGTCCCGCTCGACCAGCCCGGCGACCCTGTCCACCGTGGTACGCGACCACGGCGACACGTGTGGCTTCGCCACCTCGACGAGCCGTTCGAGCACCGTGCGCGCCTCCGCCCGGCCGCCGTGTTCCAGCTCGACCTCGACCAACCGGCTGAGCAGCAGGGCGATGTAGGTCGAGGCGACGTGCTCACCGGCGTCGCACAGGATCGCCCGCGCCGCGTCGTCATCGCCGCGCGCGGCGAGGAAGCCGGCGCGTGCCCAGGCGTGCAGGCTGGCCATGTTGCGCGCGGGTGGGACGGGGCGTTGCGCCAGCCGCTCGGCGAGCACCAGCTCGCCCCGCCACGTGCGTACCTCCAGCTCGATCGCGGCCAGCCCGGCGGCGAGAAAGACCTGCTGGCGGACGGTGAGTTCGGCGGCGAGCGCGCGTATCCCCTCCAGCGCGGTATCCCACCGGCCGCCCAGCCAGTCCAGGACCACCCGGGTGACGTCCAGCTCGGCGCGGAACAGGTGCCGGTTGCCGGTCTCCTCGGCGATCTGCTCGGCCAGCCGCAGCCGGTGGGTCGCGTCGGCGACCAGCCCGGCCAGGCACCCGCTGAACGCGCACATCGCCAGCGCCTGCAACCGCAGGGTGGTCGAGGTACCGCTGGCCGCCAGCGCCCGGTCGGCCAGCGCAACGGTCTGCTCGTGCCGGAACAGCATCGTGCTGACCATGGCCAACTGGGTGTAGACCACCACCTCCTCGGCCGGCGACGCGGGCGGTACCGCCGTCGCCGCGTCCGCCTCGGCCAGCGCCTCCTCGGTCCGGTTGGCGAACACCAGCAGCAGGGCGCGCTGGGCGTGCAGCGCGGCCGGGGCATCGCCGGTACCGGTCTGCTCGTCGGCCACCTCGATCGCCTCGGCGATGCGCCCCAGCAGGAACAGGCACCCGATGACGGCGGTGGCGGTCCGCGCCCGCTCCGCACCTGGCGGCAGCAGCGCCAGCGCCGCCCGGCCGGGCGGTACCGCGTCGGCGGGCCGGGACGCGCGGGCCAGTGCCCGGCATTGCAGGGCGAGCAGAACGGCACGCTGCGGCGCGTCCGCTCCCAGCAGCGCGAGTGCGCGGGTGCAGAAACCGGCCGCCGCCTCCGGTGCGCTGCTCAACGCCCGGTGGGCCGCCTCGCTCAGCACCTCGACGGCGACCCGGTCGCGCGGCTGCGCCGACTCCGACACGTGCCACGCCAGCTCCAGCAGGTCGACCGCCTCACCCCGGGTCCGCTGGGCGAGCATCCGGTCGGCGACCGCCCGGTGCAGCCCGCGGCACTGCGCCGGACCGATGTCGTCGTAGAGCGCGTCGGCGACGATGTCGTGGAAGAAGCGGTACCGGCCGGCGGCATCGGGTACCACGACCCGGGCCCGGAGCAGATCGTCGAAGGCCGCGGCGACCGCCGGGCGGGGCAGCCCGGCGACGTCCGCGACCAGCTCGATCCGGGCCAGGTCGGCGGAGCGCAGCACGGCGAGGGTACGCGCGACCGCCAGCGCGTCCGGCGCCAGCGGGACGACCCGGCGCAGGATCGCGGCGCGCCGGGTCAGGTGTACGGTCTGCGGCGCCACGCTCAGCCGGGCCTTGTCGCCGTCCAGGTCGACCAGCCCGGAGTCGACCAGCGAACGGGCTATCTCGGCGGCGAAGAACGGGTTGCCGTCGGCGCGCTGGTACAGCTCGGCGGCGAGCGCGTCATCGGGCGGCGCGCCGAGGATCGGGGTGACCATCGTGGCCAGCTCGGCCGGGGCGAGGGTACCCAACTCGACCCGGACCAGCTCGACGCTGTCGGCCAGCCGCTCGACCAGCTCCTCGGCGGCGAGGTTCGGCGCCGCGAGGTCCGGGCGGGATGCCGCGACCAGGGCGACCGGGGCGGCGGCCGCCCGCCGGGCGACGACCGAGAGCAGGGCCAGCGAGTCGTCGTCCAGCTCGTGCAGGTCGTCCACGAAGATCGCGAGTGGCCCGGCCGTGCCGAGCGCCGTCACGAGTCGGGTCGCCGCCATGCAGGCCCGGCCGAACGCGGCGCCCGGCGGGGTCTCGGCGGTCCCGGACGGCAGGTCGAGCTCGCCGAGAAGCTCCCGACGCAGCTCCTGGGTGAAGCTGTTGTCCGGATCGAGCGCCCGTACGGCGGTGCCCAGCGCCCCGTACGGCACCTGGCGCTCCAGCCGGTCGGCCCGTACCGGCAGCACCCGCCAGCCCCGCTCGGACAGCTGCCCGGCCGCCTCGGCGAGCAGCCTCGACTTACCGATCCCGGGCTCGCCGTCGACCAGGACGGCGACCGTACCGACCGCCCGTACCCGCGCGACCGAGTCGAGCAGCAGTCCCAACTCGGCCGTACGCCCGACGAACGGGCCCCGGCCCGGCGGCTCCGCGATGGTCATCTCCCTGCTCCGCAACGTCGCCAATGTACCGCCGGACGCTAGCTGTTCTGGTCTCCGAACTTGGCCGCCACCACCGCCGGTGGTCCGATCAGCTGCAGAGGCAGCCGACCAGCGAGCAGAGGCAGGCAGTCATGTCGATCGACGGTACGCACGATTCCCGGTTCGCCCAGGTACGTGAGGAGTTCGAGCGGAACCTCGCGGAGCGCGGGGAGGTGGGCGCCTCGGTGTGCGTGATGGTCGACGGCGAGACCGTCGTCGACCTGTGGGGCGGGGTCGCCGACCCGGCCAGCGGTCGGGCCTGGACCCGGGACACGATCGGCCACATCTGGTCGGCTACCAAGGGCGCGACCGCGCTGTGTGCGCATATCCTCGCCGATCGTGGCGAGCTGGACATCAACGCGCCGGTGGTGACGTACTGGCCGGAGTTCGGCAAGAACGGCAAGGAGGCCGTCCTCGTCCGGCACCTGCTCAACCACCAGGTCGGGCTGCCGGCGGTACGCGAGCCACTGCCGCCCGGCTGCTTCTACGACTGGAACCTGATGGTCGACGTCCTCGCCCGGGAGGAGCCGTTCTGGCGCCCCGGTACCCGTACCGGCTACCACGGGCTGACCTTCGGATTCCTGGTCGGCGAGGTGATCCGGCGGGTCAGCGGGCGGACGCTCGGCGAGTTCTTCCGCGCCGAGGTCGCCGGGCCGCTGGGCCTGGACTTCTGGATCGGGCTGCCCGAGGAGCACGAGGCCCGGGTCGCGCCCACGATCCCGGCCGACCCGCCCGGCCCCGGCGATCCGGTCACCAGCCTGTGGGTCGCCGCGTTCACCGACCCGACCTCGATCCAGGCGCTGATGCTGGCCAACTCGGGCGGGTACATGATGGTGCCGGGCGAGTCGGACAGCCGGGCCGCACACGCCGCCGAGATCGGCGCGGTCGGCGGCATCGCCAACGCCCGCGCGCTCGCCGGGATGTACCGGCCGCTCGCGCTCGGCGGCGAGCACCTGGTCAGCGCCGAGCGGCTGACGATCATGAGCGCGGTCAGCTCGGCGACCTCGGTCGACGCGGTCTGCCTGGTGCCGTCGCGCTTCGCCCTCGGCTTCCTGAAGTCGATCGACAACCGGCACCTGCCGGTCGCCGACCGGGAGGGCATCCTGCTCACCGAGGAGGCGTTCGGGCACAACGGCATGGGCGGCTCGCTCGGCTTCGCCGACCCGGGAGCGCGGCTGTCGTTCGGGTACACGATGAACCGGCAGGGCACCGGGCTGGGCATCAACGAACGGGGCCAGTCCCTGGTCGACGCGGTCTACCGGGCCCTCGGGTACCGGCGGATCGGATCGGACGGACCGTGGTACCGGTAGCGCTGGCGCTCGCCTCCGCGAGCGCGGCACCGTGGGCGTTGGCGCTCGCTCCGCTCGCGCGGCACCGAGGCTCTGCATGGCGCCGTCTTTCCTCCTCGCTTCGCTCGTCGGTCCAGACGGCGCCCGCCTCGGCGCTAGCTGTTACTCTTCGGTAACTATGGAACCCGAACGGATCGACGGCGCGGTTGCGCTGGTCACCGGCGCCGCCCACGGCATCGGCGAGGCGCTGGCGCGACGGCTGGCCGGGCTGGGCGCGCACGTGGTGGTCGCCGATGTGGACGCCGAGGCGGGGCCGGCGGTGGCCGCTGAGGTACACGGCCGGTTCGTCCGCTGCGACGTCGGTGAGCTGGCCGACAACGAGGCGGCCGTGGCGACCGCGGTACGGGAGTTCGGCGGGCTGGACATCGTCGCGCTCAACGCCGGCATCGCCACCGGTACCTTCCTCGGCGACGACTTCGACCCGGTCCGGTACCGCCGGGCCATGGGCATCAACCTCGACGGCGTGGTCTACGGTGCGCAGGCCGCGCTGCCCGCGCTACGCGCCCGGGGGGGCGGGGACATCATCGCCACGGCGAGCCTCGCCGGCCTGGACCCGACGCCGGTCGACCCGCTCTACTCGGCCAACAAGGGCGCCGTGGTCGCGTTGGTCCGGGCGCTCGGCCGGGCCTGGGTGGGCGAGGGTATCCGGATCAACGGGCTCTGTCCGGGCTTCGCCGACACCGCGATCGTCGACCAGCTGCGCCCGACGCTCGCGGCCGGCGGGATCCCGCTGTTGGACCTGTCGACCGTGGTCGACGCGTTCCTCGCCGCGCTGACCAGCGGCCGCAGCGGCGAGTGCTGGTACGTGCAGCCCGGGCGGCCCAGCGAACCGTTCCGCTTCCCCGGCGTACCCGGGATCCGGCGACCCGCGCCGGCAGTGCTCCAGCAGGAAGGATGAGGCATGCGCGCGATCCGTATCACCGAGTTCGGCGGGCCGGAGGTACTGGCCCTCGCCGAGGTACCCGACCCGACCGCCGGTCCCGGACAGGTGCTCATCGAGGTCGACCACGCCGGGGTCAACTACGCCGACACCCACCAGGCGGAGAACTCGTACCTGTCCCGGACCACCCTGCCCCTGATACCCGGCGGAGAGGTGGTCGGCCGGACCGGGGACGGCCGGCGGGTGGTGGCGCTGCTGCCCAGCGGCGGGTACGCCGAGCGGGCGGTGGCCGACCGGGCATCCACCTTCGAGGTGCCGGACGGGGTCGACGACGTCACCGCGCTCGCCATGATCGTGCAGGGCGCGACCGCCTGGCTGCTGCTGCGCCGCACCGCGCACCTGGAGCCCGGGGAGAGCGTCGTGGTCCACGCGGCCGCTGGCGGGGTGGGCAGTGTCGCCGTTCAGCTCGCCAAGGTCTGGGGCGCCGGGCGGGTGATCGGCACCGCCAGTACCCCCGAGAAGCGCAAGCTGGCCGAGGAGCTGGGCGCCGACGTGACCGTGGAGGCGGACGCGGCGAACATGACCGATGCCCTCCGGGAGGCCAACGGCGGCCGCCGGGTCGACATCGTCCTGGACATGACCGGTGGCCGGGTCACCGACCAGAGCCTGGCCGCCCTGGCCCCGTTCGGCCGGCTGGCGTTCTACGGCATGGCCAGTCGCCAGGCTCCGACACCGGTCGCGCCGGGTAGCCTGCTCGCCCGGTCGACCGCGGTCGCGGGCATGTGGCTGCCGCACGCCTTCGGCCGGCCGGGCCTGATGCAGCAGCTGATGGCGGAGCTGTTCGAGCTGGTCGCGGCGGGTCGGTTGCGGGCGGTACCGGGCGGCGGTTACCCGCTGTCCCAGGCCCGCCAGGCGCACGAGGATCTCCGGGCCCGGCGTACCGTCGGCAAGCTGGTCCTTGATCCGTCCCGGTAGCTGACCGCCGCGGCCGGCCGGCGTGGCATGGTGGAGGGACGCTGGCGGATCGGGTGGTGGCCGTGACGGTGGTACGGACCGAGGCCGCGCGTCGCTGGCTCCTGGTCGGAGCGGGCGCGCTGGTCCTGGCGACCCTGCCGGCCGCGGTCAGCGCACTGCCGGTGCACATACCACCGACCGGGGTGGCCGAGCTGGCCGCCCGGATCCGCGCCTCGACCGCCCAGCCCTACACGGGGTACGCGGTGAGCACGGGTACCGCCGGACTGCCCAGCCTCCCGCAGCTGGGCGAGGTGGCCGACCTGCTCAACGGGGACACCCGGCTGCGCGTCTGGTACGCCTCGGCACGTCGCTGGCGGGTGGACGTGCTCGACCTGGGCGCGGAACGGGACACGTACCAGCTCACCGACCGCCAGGTGGTGTGGGACTACGGGCGCAACGAGCTGACCGAGGTTTCCGGTGCCCCACCGGTACGGCTGCCCCGCGGGGCCGATCTCCTACCTCCCGATCTGGCCCGGCGCCTGATGGCCGCGGCGGGTACCGGCGACCGGCTCAGCCCGCTGCCCGCCCGGCGGGTCGCCGGGATCTCCGCCGCCGGGCTGCGCATCGTCCCGGGTAACCCGCAGTCGACCGTCGGTCACGTGGACGTGTGGGCCGATCCCTCCACCGGCCTGCCGGTGGAGGTCAGCGTGACCGGCCGGCGTGCCACCCAGCCCGTCCTGGTCAGCCGCTTCCTCGAAGTCCGCCTGGGCCCGCCGGACCGGTTCGTGCTGACGCCCCCGGCGACGCGGCTCGGGATCGGGCACGTCGTCACCGACTCGACCGACATCGTCCAGACCCTGGCGGACCGGCGTCCCGGCCCGCTCCCCGACCGGCTGGCCGGGCAGCCGCGCAGCGGTACCACCCCGGCCGACCTGGCCGGTGTCGCGGCGTACGGCAGCGGGCTGACCCAGTTCGTCGTCCTGTCGGTACCACCCGGGATGGGGTACAGCGCGATGCGCCGGGCGAGCCGGGCGGGGGGTGCCCGGCTGACCTTCCCGGACGGGGACGGGGTCCTGGTCGCCACGCCGCTGCTGAGCCTGCTGGCGATGGACGCCCATCCGGTCGCCCGGACCTACCTGGTCGCCGGCCTGGTCGAGCCGGCCCTGCTCCGGCAGGCCGGTAGGGAGCTGGCGTCGTACCGGGGGTGGCCGTGATCCGTACCGAGGCGCTGACCAAGCGGTACGGGCCGATCCTCGCCGTCGACGCGGTGGACCTGGAGGTCCGCGAGGGCGACCGGTACGGGCTGCTCGGGCCGAACGGGTCGGGCAAGACCACGCTGGTCCGGATGCTCCTCGGGCTGGTCTTCGCGACCAGCGGCCAGATCGAGGTCATGGGCCGGCCGGTACCCCGGCACGTCCACGAGGTGCTCCCCCGGATCGGCGCCCTGGTCGAAGGTCCGGCCGGGTACCCGCACCTGTCCGGGCGTACCAACTTGAGGCTGTTCGACGCGGCCGGGCCGGGCGGTGCCCGGCGTACCCGTCGACGCCGGGTCGAGGCGGCACTCGACCGGGTCGGGCTGGGCGGCATCGACGCCCGGCCGGTCAAGGCGTACTCGCTGGGCATGCGGCAACGGCTCGGCCTGGCGGCCACGTTGCTGCGTACCCCCACGTTGTTGATCCTGGACGAGCCGACCAACGGCCTGGACCCGCGCGGCATGCGGGACATCCGCGACCTGCTCGCCGAGCTGAGCGCGGCCGGCACCACCGTGTTCCTCTCCAGCCACCTGCTGGCCGAGGTGGAGCAGCTGGGTACCCGGATCGGGGTGATGGACCAGGGGCGGCTGGTCGTGCAGGCGGAGCTGGCCGCGCTGCGTGCGCCGACCGGGCGGGTCCTGGTCCGCAGCCCGGACGTGACGCGGGCGGCGGCCCTGCTCGACGGGCGGGTGGAGCGGCGCGACGGCGACGAGCTGACCGTCCGGCACGACGAGCCGGCGGCGCTCAACGCGCAGCTCGTGGCGGCGGGCCTGCGGATCGAGGAGATCGTGCCACAGCGCCGGTCGCTGGAGCAGATCGTGCTGGACGCGACGACCACCAGCGCCGACCGGATCGACACCCCGACATGAGCTGGGCCGTCACATGATCCGGGCCGTCACATGATCCGGGTGGAGCTGGTCAAGCTGCTGCGCCGGCCGCGTACCTGGCTGGCGATCGGCCTGCTCTGCGCGCTGCCGGTCCTGGTGGCGGCGTTCGTCGCGGCGCGCCACCTGGCGCCCGCGCCGGGCCGGGGGCCGGCGTTCCTGTCCGCGGTACTCAACAACGGGTCGCTGTATCCGGCCGCCGCGATGGCCATGGTGGTACCGATCTTCCTGCCGATCGCGGTGGCCGTGCTGGCCGGCGACGCGGTGGCCGGTGAGGCGACCGGCGGGACGCTGCGCTACCTGCTGGCCCGGCCGGTCGGCCGGACCCGGCTGCTGGTCGCCAAGCTCATCGCGCTGACCGTCTTCGTCCTGCTCGCCCTCGCCTTCGTGGTCGGCACGTCCTATACGGCCGGGGTGCTCCTGCTGGGTACCGAGCCGCCGGCCGCGGTCGGCGAGCCCGGTGGGGTCACCTCGCTGTCCGGGCCGCCGCTGACCCGGGAACAGCTGGCCCTGCGGGTACTCGGGACCGTCGGGTTCATCACGATGTCGATGCTCGGGGTGGCCGCGATCGCGCTGTTCCTGTCCACGCTGACCGATTCGGCGCTCGGTGCCGCGTTCGGCGCGCTCGCCGTACTGATCACCAGCGACGTCCTGCTCACGCTCGACGCGGCCAGCGCGGTGCAGCCCTACCTGCCCACCCGGTACTGGCTGGCCTTCGTCGACTTCTTCCGCGACCCGATCTTCTGGCGCGACATCGATCGAGGTCTACTTCTGCAGGGCTGCTACGTCGGGCTGCTGCTCGCCGCGTCCTGGGCCAACTTCATGACGAAAGACGTGACGAGCTGAGCCGTCACGAGTTGGCCCGCAGGCGGTCGCAGTCGCCGGGGCCCGGGGTGGCCAGCGCGGCGGTACCGAGGGCCCGCAGCACGAGTCCAGCCACCAACGGATCGGTGGGCAGCTGCCCGTGCTCGACGTACACACCGGGGCAGACGGTCTGCACGGCGACGTTCAGCGCGCCGGACAACCGGGCCGAATCCGGCGGTACCACGGTCCGGTCGTCGTCGGTCCACACCGAGAGCCAGGGCAGCCGGTCCGGCACGGTGACGCCGGCCAGCTCGGCGAGCAGGCCGCTGCCCGGGGCGAGCTGTTGACAGGCGGTCGGGCAGGCGCCCGGTACGGCGGCGGAGCCGGCCGCCGCCACCCGGGTACCGTGCATCGGCGCGCCGAGCGTCACCACCCGCCGGGCCACGTGTACCCCGTCGTGCCGGGCCAGCCACAGCAGGGCCACCACGCCCCCGGCCGAGTACCCGACCACGTCGACCGAGGGCGCGCCGCCACGCAGGGCCCGGGTCACCGCCGTGTCCAGGGCGGCCGCCTGCCCGGCCAGGTCGCCGGTGCCGTCGCCGGGCAGGGTCACGATCGTGGCGGCGCGGCCGGTCGCGCGGATCCGTCCGGCGAGGACGGAGAGTCCGGCCGTGCCTCCGCCGTACCCGGGGACCAGCAGCACCGGCCCGGGGCGGGACTGGTCCGGAAAGCCGGACCGGCTGCTCGCCCCGCCCGTGCACGCCCGTACCAGCACCGTGCCGGCGAGGAGCACGACGAGCAGCACCGCGCCCACGACGAGTACCCGCCGGCGCGGTGCGAGCCGGCCGAGCGGTACCCGCGCATCCACGCCGCAAGCATTCCACGCACCGGGCGCCCGCCGTGCGACCCGCAACCGGCCCGACTACCCTCGCTGACATGCTCGGTTGGCGGGTCTCCGCCGCCGTCCTCGGTGCCATGCTGACCGGGTCGCCGCCGGCCGTACCGACGGCGGCGCCTGCGGCGTTCGTGCCCTGCCCCACCGTGACCTCGCCCGGGCCCGCCCCGGCCAAGCCGTCCCCACCCCGGCACGATCCCGGACAGCCGACCATCGGTGGCGACGCCCTCGCCACCGCCGGGCTGGCGGTACCCGCGGGCACGCCGGCACCGCCCGCGCTGTCGGCCTCCTCCTGGCTGGTCGCCGACCTGGACACCGGTGCGGTGCTCGGAACCTGCGGTCCGCACGAGTACCACCCGCCGGCCAGCGTGCAGAAGCTCCTGCTGGCCGAGACCATGCTGCCGAGGCTGGATCCCACCCAGACCGTCGAGGTGACCCGCGACGACCTCAACATCGACCGGGGCAGCTCGGCCGTGGGCCTGCTGGTCGGCGGCCATTACACCGTCGAGACACTCTGGCTGGGGCTGCTGCTGGAGTCCGGCAACGACACGGCCAACGTGCTCGCCCGGCTGGGTGGCGCGGATGCCGGCCTGGCCGGCGGGCTGGCCGCGATGAACGCCGAGGCGCGCCGGCTCGGCGCGGACGAGACGCACGCGGTCAGCTCATCCGGGCTGGACCGGCCGGGCCAGTTCACCAGCGTGTACGACCTGGCCCTGATCGCCCGTGCGGACTTCGCCCGCGACGACTTCCGCCGGTACACCACCACGCTGACCGCGCAGATCCCGGCGCAGCCGCCACAGGACCCGCGCGGGTTCCAGATCCAGAACGAGAACAAGCTGCTGACCCGGTATCCCGGCGCCCTGGGCGGGAAGACCGGCTTCACCGACCAGGCCCGGCACACCTACGTCGGCGCCGCCCAGCGTAACGGGCGCCGGCTCGTCGTCACGCTCCTCGACGCCGAGGCCTGGCAGCTGCGCGGCTGGCAGCAGGGGGCCGCACTGCTCGACTGGGGCTTCGCGCTGCCCGCCGACGCCAGCGTGGGTCATCTCGTGACGCCCGACGAGGTGGCCCGACTACGGGCTGCTCCGTCGTCCCCGCCGGCGGCGACCCGGCCAGCGGCCGCGTCGGTCGGCACCGGGTCCGCCGCGGATATCAGCGTCGTCGACATCGCCGTGGTCGTCGCCGGGGCCACCGTACCGCTGGTCGCGATCGCGGCGATGTACCGCGGCCTGACCCGCCGGGCCACCCGGCGGGTCAGGCGTCCGCACCGCACCAGGCGGTAACGAGTTACTTCGCCCGGCGTGGCTCCGCCTCTCTATGGAACCTTCTGCAATTCATCAACATCGCTATTGTGAACAACCTCACGGGTAAGTTACCCTCCGGTAACTCTGGTTACCCGCCGGTAACCTCCTGGTCTCCTGTGAGGTCCTCATGGCGCTACCCCGTCCCGGCCTGCGCGCCGGACTGCTCGGCCTCGTTGCGATCTGCACTGTCGCCATCACCGCGGTCGCGACTGCGGGCGCCGCCTCCGCCACCACCACCGGGCTCCGGTTCGTGGACATCACGGGTGCGGACGGCGTGTTTCTGAAGGCGAACGTCGTGGAGCCCACCACCGCGGGCCGGCACCCGGCGGTCGTGTTCATCAGCAGCTGGGGGCTCAACGACGACGAGTACCTGATCGAGGCGAACACGCTGGCCGGACGGGGGTACACCGTGCTGTCGTACACCCCGCGGGGCTGGTGGGACTCCGGCGGGCGGATCGAGGTCGCCGGACCGAAGGACGTGGCCGACCTGTCCGCCGTACTCGACTGGCTGATCGCCAACACCACCGCCGACCCGGCCCACATCGGCGCGGCCGGGGTCTCCTACGGCTCCGGGATCGCCCTGATCACCTCGGCGTTCGACCCGCGCGTCCGGGCGGTCGCGGCGATGAGCACGTGGGCCGATCTCGTGGAGTCGATGTACGGCAACCGGACCCGCCGGCCCCAGGCCGTCTGGCTGCTCAAGGCGCTCGCCGACCTGTTCGGCCGGCCGAGCGACGAGATGCGTACGATCATCGACGACTACTTCGCCAACCGGGATCTGGACGCGATCACCGCCTGGGGCCGGATCCGGTCGGCCGCCACCTACCTGGACCAGATCAACGCCAGCCATCCGGCGATCTTCCTGGCCAACTCGTACGGCGACAGCCTGTTCGGGCCCAACCAGCTGGTCGACTTCTACAACCGGCTCACCGGCCCGAAGCACCTGGAGTTCGCCCCCGGCGACCACGGGCTGGTCGAGGCGGGCGGCCTGTTCGGGCTGCCGAATCACCTGTTCGACAGCATGGGTCGCTGGTTCGACCAATACCTGGCCGGGTCCGGCGGTGCCGCCGAGCCACCGGTCGTCCTGCGCCGGCTGGGCAGTGACACCGCCGAGGGATACCCCGACTGGGCGCACGTGGCCGGGACCCGCGTGCGGTACGGCCTGGGTGCGGTGCCGTGGTGGTCAGGAACCGGGCCGCTGAGCACCGCGGCGCCCGCGACCGGCTGGTCGCGCACCATCTGGGCGGGTACCGACACCACCGCCGACGCCGGGGTCGCCGTACTGTCCAACGGCTTCACCACCCTCACCGGCATCCCACCGACCGTGTGGCTCCCGTCGGTCAACCGGCTCAACGCGGTGGTGTGGGAGTCGGACACTCTGCCGGACGGAGCGGCCATCCGCGGCATCGGCGACCTGCACCTCGCCTTCAACGGCAGCGGGAGCCAGGGCACCGTGGTGGCCTACCTCTACGACACCGATGCCTGGGACACCGGGCGACTGATCACCCAGACCCCGGCGACCTGGCTGGCATTCACCGCCGACCTGGACATACGGCTGCCGGCGATCGCCTACGACGTACCGGCCGGACACCACCTGGCCCTCGTCGTGGACACCAGGGACCCGCTGTACTTCGACGCCGACATCTGGGCCGCGCCGGTCACCTTCACCGGGGTCTCCTGGCTCGACCTGCCGGCCCGGTAGACGGCGGACTTTGGATCATCTAAATTCGTAACCGTATAAATAGACGATCGTCGAACGGATGAGATGAGCACTCGTCGGCTGGTCCGGGTGGCCCTGCTCCCGGTCGGGGCGGGCCTGGTTCTCCTGGCGGCCAACGGGCTCGCCCAGGCATCGACCGTGCCGGAGACGGCCGCCAGCGGGCTGCTGCCCGGTACCACCTGCCTGCGTCACGTACCCGTGTCCAGTAGCGCCGGGCTGTCGACCGCCGCCACGGCGGCGCGGCCCGGCGACTGCATCGACCTCGCCAGCGGCACCTACCGCGCGACCACCATCAGGTCGCGCGGTACCGCCGCCCACCCGGTCGTGATCAGCTCGGTCAAGCCGCTCGGCGCGGTCTTCTCGTCCGGCACCATCGCGTTGACCGGATCGGACACCATCCTCGGTGGCGTGAGCATCTCCGGCAGCGCCAACGTGCAGTTCAACAACGCGCTCCGGGACCGGGTCACCCGCAGCCGCTTCAAGAGCTCGGCGGCCGAGTTCGTCGACGTTTTCGGCAAGAGCGGCAATGCCAACCGGGTCGACCACAACGAGATGGGCCCGAAGGGCCGGTCCGGACACTTCGTACAGATCGGCGACGACGGCGCCACACCGGTGCACACCCTGGTCGACCACAACTACTTCCATGACGTCGCGTCCAGCGGGCAGGGCGGCGAGTCGCTGCGCGTGGGCGGCTTCGGGCCTTCCGGCGACTACTTCCACAGTTTCTCGGTGTTCGAGTACAACCTGCTCGTGCACTGCAACGGCGACGCCGAGATCGTCTCCTTCAAGGGCTCGGACAACACCTTCCGGTACAACACCGTGCGGGCCAGTACCGGCATGGTGAACATCCGGTCCGGCGAGCAGAACGCCGTCTACGGCAACTTCATCTTCAGCGACGGTGTCACCAAGGCGATGGGTATCCGGGTCAGTGAGGACAACCACCTCATCTATGACAACTACGTCAACGTCATCAACACCCCGCTGCTGATCCACGCCGGTGACCCCAAGCCCGGCAACCCGCCACCGGGGAAGCCGCCGACCCGGCACTTCACCGGCCACGCCCAGGTACGCAACGCGGTGGTCGTGAACAACACCTTCATCGCCGCGTCCGCCGGCATCGACCTCGACGGGGGCGGCGGGCGCCTGCCACCCGACAACCTCACCTTCGCCAACAACATCGTCCAGGCCGGCCGGACCATCGTCAGCCACGGCAACGCGCCCACCCGTTCCCGGTACGCCGGCAACATCGTGTGGGGTGGCTCGCCCGGCGTGAGCGGCCCCGGCTTCCGGGTGGTCAACCCGAAGCTGGTACCCGTGCACGGAGTCCTGCAGCCGGCCCCGGACAGCCCGGCGCTCAGGGCCGGCTCCACCGCCTTCGCCACGCTCGTCACCGACGACGTCGAAGGGCGGCCGCGCACCGCACCGCCGGACATCGGGGCGGTGCAGTCCTCCTCACCGGCCACGCCGATCCGGCTGCCACTGACCGTCGCGGACGTCGGCATCGACGCGCGCTGACCGCACCACCGGTGGTGCTCGCGGCGCCCCGATACCGGTACCGCGCCGGCCCGCCAGGGGGCCACTCCGCTCCGGCCACATCGGCCACAATGTCGGTAACAGGCTTCGCCTGTCCGCATGATCGCGAGGAGGCCGCATGGACATCGGTATCGGGCTGCCGAACACGTTGAGCGTGGCGGGACCGGTCATGGTCGACTGGGCGCGGCGGGCGGAGGAGCGCGGCTTCGCCGCTCTGGCGACGATCGACCGGATCGTGTACCCGAGCTACGACTCGCTGACCGCGCTCAGCGTCGCCGCCGGCGCGACCTCCCGGATCGGGCTGTTCACCGACATTCTGCTGGCTCCGCTGTACCCGCCGGTGTGGCTGGCCAAGGCCGCGGCGAGCCTGGCCGCCATGTCGGACGGCCGGCTGACGCTGGGTCTGAGCGTCGGCAACCGGCTGGACGACTTCGCCGCGATGGAGCGGCCCGCCAACCGGCGCGGCCGGTTGATGGACGAGACGCTCGACCTGCTCACGCGGGCCTGGGCCGGCGAAAGCGTGACCGGTGACGATTTCCCGGTCGCACCGACACCGCCGGGCAACCGGGTGCCGATGCTGATCGGCGGCAACGCGGACGCGTCCATCCGCCGCACGGTCGCCTACGGGGACGGCTGGACCGGGGGCGGCGGTGGACCGGACATGCTCGAGCCGATGGTCCAGAGGGTCCGCCGCGCCTGGCAGGAAGCCGGTCGGGAGGGTGTGCCGCGGATCGCCGCACTGGCGTATTTCGGCCTCGGCGACGCCGAGGCGTCAAAGGCGTCGCTGCGCACCTACTACGGCTTCCTGGGCCAGTGGGCGGACGCGATCGCCGACAGCGCGGTCCGCACTCCACAGGCCGCCAAGGATCTCGCCCGCGCCTTCGCCGGCATCGGCGTCACCGATCTGGTCTTCGACCCGACGGTGGCGTCGATCGACGAAGTCGACCGGCTGGCCGACGCGGTGTTGTAAACCGGTCACTCCCGATCACGAGGGGTCGCTGGGCGCTCCTCCCGTACCGTCACCGGTTCCCCGTACCGACCGCAGCAGCAGCTCAGAGACGTCGGTGACCCGGACCCCTTCGGCCGCTTTGCCCTGCTGCTTGCGGGTGGAGACGCCGTCGGTGAGCATGACGATGCAGTACGGGCAGGCCGCGGCGACGACCTCGGCTCCGGTGCCCAGCGCCTCGTCGGTACGGGTCTCGTTGATGCGGGTACCGATGGACTCCTCCATCCACATGCGCGCGCCGCCCGCGCCGCAGCAGAAGGAGGTCTCCCGGTTGCGCGGCATCTCGGTGAACCGCACTCCCGGCACACTGCCGAGGATCTCGCGCGGCGGGCTGAACACCCGGTTGTGCCGGCCGAGGTAGCAGGGGTCGTGGTAGGTGACCGCCGCGTCCACGTCGTGAGCCGGGACGAGCCTGCCGTCCGCGACCAGCCGGGCCAGCAGCTGGGTGTGGTGTACCACCTCGTAGGTACCACCGAGTTGCGGGTATTCGTTGGCGAGCGCGTTGAAACAGTGCGCGCAGGTCACCACGATCTTCTTCGCCCCGGCGGCGTTGAGCGTCTCCACGTTCTGCCTGGCCAGTTCCTGGAACAGCAGCTCCTGGCCGAGGCGTCGGGCCGGGTCGCCGGTGCAGGTCTCCCCGCTGCCCAGAACCATGAACTCGACGCCGGCCTCATGCAGCAGCTCGACCAGCGCGCGGGTGGTCTTCCTGGCGTTGTCGTCCAGCGAACCCGCGCAGCCGACCCAGAGCAGGTATTCGACGCTCTCCGGGAGCCGGTCCTCGCCGCCCTCGCCGAGCACCCGTACCTCGAACGGCAGCCCGGCGGCCCATTCCATCCGGGCCCTGGCGCCGCGTCCCCAGGGATCGCCGGCCCGCTCCAGGTTGCGCAGCATGGTCTGCGCCTCCTTCGGAAACTCCGACTCGATCAGGACCTGGTAGCGGCGCATGTCGACGATGTGGTCGACATGCTCGATGTCGACCGGGCACTGCTCCACGCACGCGCCGCAGGTGACGCAGGACCACAGCACGTCGGGGTCGATGACGCCGCCGGATTCGACCGGGCCGACCAGCGGGCGCGCCGCCTCCGCGAGGACGTTCTCGGGCAGCTTCGCCCGCTGCTCCTCGGAGGCGAGCAGGTACGGGGCCTTGGCCAGGGCGTGGTCGCGCAGCTCCATGATCAGCAGTTTCGGGCTGAGCGGCTTCTCCGTGTTCCAGGCCGGGCACTGCGACTGGCAGCGGCCGCACTCGGTACACGTCCCGAAGTCCAGCAGACCCTTCCAGGTGAAGTCCTCGATGGCACCCCGGCCGATCTTGTCATCCTCGCCCGGGTCCTCGAAGTTGACCAGCTCGCCACCGGAGTATACCGGCAGCAGCGGCCCCAGGGCGCGCGGCCGGCGGGAGAGCGCGACGTTGAGCGGGGCCAGGAAGATGTGCAGGTGCTTGGAGTACACGACGAGCACCAGGAAGCTCAGCACGACGCCCAGCGCGAGGAGGATGCCGACCGTTTCCAGGACCTCGTTGGCGGTCGGGCCCAACGGCTCCAGCAGACGTGCGACCGCCTCGGAGGCGAACGCCCCGTGCGGGAACGGGAAGTTGCCGGTGTTGATCTGCGCGCCGCGGTACAGCAGCAGCGTCCACATGACATTGAAGATCATGAAAAGAACGAACCAGGCCGGACCGAGATGCGATCCGAAGAACCGTGACTTGCGGCCGGCGCGTTTCGGACTCTGGAACAGCCGGATCAGAGCGAACACGACGAGGCCGGCGAGTACTGCGACGATGAAGAGATCCTCCAGGAAGCCCAGCCAGGTATCGGTGCCGATCAGCGGAATGTGGAAGTCCCGCTGGAACAGCGCACCGAAGCCCTCGACGATCGTGGCCGCCAGGATGACGAACCCCCAGAACACGGCGAAGTGCGCGACTCCCGGCACGCTCCACTTCAGGAGCTTGCGCTGCCCGAACACCTCGGTCACGACGGTCCAGAGCCGGGTGCCCACATCGCGGGTGCGGCCCGGCTCCACCGGCTGTCCAGCGCGCGCCAGCCGGTAGAGCATGAAGACGCGCCGGCCGGCCAACACGAATGCCACTGCCGTGATGGCCAGACCGAGCACGAGTCGCACTATCAAGCTATGCCTCCGGGAGGTTATGGGTTCTATATCACGGGCTGGGCCGGATCGTGGTCGATGACCACGACGTCACGCTTTCCGGCCTCCGCTCTACTGACGACCTTGACAACTGAACGGGAGTTTAGATGCGACGCAAGCTCGACGAACAGGGTTCGTGAGCCGATCGGCCTATGAATTAGGGCGCTCGCCACCTCCATGAACAGTGCTCGTGATCGGACTCACATGTCCGCTGTTGCCACCTTCTGAGCATTGTGCCCGATCTGGCCGGCGCAACGTAGCCTGGGGCCGGTGGACGCTCTCGAGTTGGCCGATTACCGCGAAGCCGTCGCCCAGCTGTACCTGTCGCCGGTCGGGCTGGCGGAGTTCCGGGCCGCCCGGGACCGGCTGTTCGCACGCCATCCGCAGTCCCCGATCCCGCTCGCCGAGCGGGCGCGCTTCGACGGGCTGCGCTACTTCCCACCGGCCGAGGACGCGATCGTCGAGGTGTCGCTCCGGGAACAGCCCGGCCGGCTGGACATCGACACCGGCGGCCCGGACGGAGTGGTCCGTTACGAACGGGTCGGTGTCCTGGAAACGCCGTTCGGTCCGCTGTCGCTGTGGTGGATCGCGGCGTACGGGGGCGGACTGTTCCTGCCGGTACGCGACGGTACGTGCGGGCACGAGACCTACGGCGGCGGACGCTACCTGACCGACACCGTCAAGGGCACCCACGGCCGGGGCCTGAAGGTGCTGGCCGCCGACCGGGTCCGGCTGGACTTCAACTACCTCTACAACCCCTCCTGCGCTTACGACAGCCACTGGGCCTGCCCCCTCGCACCGCCCGACAACCGGGTGGACGCCAGGCTGGCGGCGGGCGAGCTGACGTACCACTGACCGGATTGTCACCAATGGTGGCGTAGGAGTTCGGGCCAACCCTCCGTCATGTTCTGACTACGTAGGGCTCCACTTCCACGACCCTGCTCGGCCTTGGTAACATGCCGCCGCTCAAGGCCAGCGCTCCGGCACGCATGTCTGGGTGACAACGGCATCGCCGGTGCGTCACGTAGAAAGGTCGTCCTGTGACTGACAGTGGTATGAAAGGCCGTGTCAAAGGGCTGCTCGCCGGGACGTCCCCTGGCTTGGAGCCGGTGGAACCCCCCGAGCCCCCTTCCCTCACCTTCTCCTCCGATCCCGGTGCCCAGCGTCAAGCTCTCCAGGTGCTGACCCTGGCCCAGCGCACCGCGGACGAGCACGTCGCCAGTGCTCACCGTCAAGCGGACAAGATCTGCGCCGATGCGCGCGCGGCGGCCGAGCAGATAATCAAGGACGCCGAGGCACACGCCCACGATCTGCACCGGGAATCCGGCAAGACGCTGTCCGAAGCCCGCGCCACCGCCGAGCAGATCGCCAAGGATGCCCGGACGCACGCCGACAACACCCAACGAAGCGCCGAAAAGACGCTGGCCGAGGTGCGAGCGCAGGCCAAGGAAATTGTCAAAGACGCGCAGGCGAATGCCGACGAACTCAAGGATCAGGCCCAGCAGCGCTATCAGGACGTCGTCGGTACCCTGGCGACCAAGCGTGAGGCGCTGCAGCAGCAGATCGAAGCGTTGGAGCAGTTCGACCGCGAATACCGGGCCCGGCTCACGACTTTCATGCAGAGCCAGCTGCGTGCCCTCTGGGTGGACGAGCCGAAGGTGGACCCCGAGGACATCGAGCCGGCCGACTCCCCGGCTGCCAGCGGATGAGCAGCCACACCTCGGTCGGGTAGCGCGCGAAGCCGAGCCGGACGGCGCGCCGTCCGGCTCGGCGCGGTGTACCACGATCGGGAAAGTCGGATGCGGCACCGGCCCGGGGCGTTCGAGGATGGGCCATGGCCTGGTACACGACCGGCGATCTGGACGAGTTCACCGCGACCGCGGGCGACTTCGTGAGGGTACGGCCGGTGGGCGAACACGATCCTGTTGACCAGCATGGAAAACCTCCGAGCAAGGCAAGGACGGTCGTACAGCGACGGGCCGCCGCTGTTCGGGTGGTGGCGGGCGGACGGTGGCGGTGTCGAGAGCGCGTTCATCCGCACGCCGCCATACCCGGCGGTGCTCACCGACGTCCCCGCCGAGGCGCTCGCGCCTCTGGTGCGAACGCTGGCCGGGGTGAACCGGATCAACGCCGAGCGGACGGTGGCCGAGGCCTTCGCGCAGGAGTGGCGGCGCGTCGGGGTCAGCGCCCGGATCCACCTGAGCCTACGCCTCTACCGGCTGGTCGAGCTGACCCCGCCAACCCCGCGGCCGGCGGCACGGGCCCGCGTCGCCGACCCAGCCGACCGCGACCTGCTGCTGTCGTGGTACGAGGTGCTCATGCGCGAACTCGACGAACCCGACGTCGACATCGCGCAGCTGGTCGACGACCGGATCGGCTACGGCGGCATCACCCTCTGGGAAACCGATGGGGTACCGGTGTCGCTGGCGGGGCGGAGCCGGGCAGCCGCCGGGATGGTGCGCATCGGTCCGGTCTACACGCCGCGGCAGTTCCGGCGGCGCGGCTACGGTGCCGCGGTGACCGCCGCGGTCAGTGCGGCCGCCCAGCGGATCGCCGACGAGGTCGTGCTCTTCACCGACCTCTCCAACCCCACCAGCAACGCCATCTACCAGAGCATCGGCTACCGGCCGGTACACGACCAGATCCTGCTGTCGTCCGACGACACGTGACGAGGAACGGCCGGCGCCGCTGATACCGATTATCGGAAAATCAGCGCTGACTTCTCGGTGACATCACCTGCCTGGCGGGACGCTTCACACTGTCGTCTCTAGGTAGGGAGACTGACATGCCCTGGAGTGCTCCGACATCCTCCGACGACGTGGTCGCGATCCATGCCGCGCTGGTACCCACGGCCAACGGCGACGGCGAGATACTCCTCTTCGGTGGGGACAACCACGATCTGCAGGCCAGCGAGCAGGACCTGTTCGACCACGCACGGCGGTTCAACTGCCGGCATCCGACCCAGCCGCTGGTGTATGTGCACTCGCCGGACTTCGACCTGTTCTGCTCGGGGCACGCCACGCTCGGCGACGGACGGATACTCGTCGCCGGTGGTACCGCCGAGTTTCCGGCGGATGCCGCGGGGCCGCACCACAATCTGCACTTCGACGGGCACCGCCACGCGGTGGCGTACCGGCCGACGGTGGGCGCCTTCGCCGCCCTGGCGGACATGAACCGCGAACCCGGCAACACGGCGCAGGACAGCGGCGGCCGGTGGTACCCGACCCTATGCACGCTCGCCACCGGCGAGGTACTCGCGTTTCAGGGGCACCCCGGCGGCGGGGACCACCGGCACGGCAACGACACGCCGGAGCGGTACCAGCCGCTGACCGGCTCGTGGACCCTGCTGCCTCCGGTCGGTACGGTCGGCGGCGGCCCGGTGCTGTATCCCCGGCTGCACGCCCTGCCGGACGGCGAGGTGTTCGTCTCCACCCCGACCCCCGGCTTCACCCGGTGCATCAGCTACAACCCGTGGACCGGTACCGCGCGCGAGGTCGCACCGGTCCCGGATCCGGCATACCACGGCTTCGCCCGCCCGGCTGTGCTGCTGCCGCTGCACCCGGAGGACGGCTACCGGGCCCGGGTGCTGGTCTGCGGCGGTACCCCGTCCGAGGTCATCGATCTCGGTGACGGCAGTCCGACCTGGACGACGGTGCCCCGGTCCGGGTCCGCGGCCACCCGCGACCGCAAGAACTGCCACGCCACCCTGCTGCCCACCGGCGACGTGCTGATCACCGGTGGCACCGACGACAGCGGTGACCAGAACGGCGTGATGCAGCCGGAGCTCTATCACAACGGGGCCTGGCAGACCGTCAACGAGCCGGCGACCGTGCTGCGCAACTACCACTCCACCGCGCTGTTGCTGCCGGACGGTCGGGTCTGGACCGCGGGTGGCAACTCGCCCAACCAGCCGGGCCAGCCGCCCACCGCCACGCAGAAGCAGATCGAGATCTATGAGCCGCCCTACCCGGCCGGTCCCCGGCCGCAGATCACCTCGGCGCCGGGCTTCCTCGGCTACGGCGACTCGTTCACCGTGCACGTGACCGGTGCGGCCCCGATCACCCGGGTGGTGCTGATGCGCTGCGGGTCGGCGACCCACGCGTTCAACCCGGACCAGCGGGCGGTGATTCTCGAACACGACACCAGCGGAGCCAACACGCTGGCGGTGACCGCGCCGCCGACCGGTGGGGTCGCCCCGCCCGGGTACTACCTGCTGTTCGTCGTGGACGCCCAGGGACGGCCCTGCCAGTACGCGCGGTTCGTGCGGGTGGGCGGCCGGCTGTCGATGTTCACCGGGCGCAACCAGCTGTCCCTGCACGAGATCGAGGCGTTGCTGTCCGGGAGCAACCCGGCGTTCGTACCGCAGGCGTTCTTCGTGGTGCTGGACGGGTTCTCGGCGCAGGACCTGGCGAGCACCGACCGGCCGTTCCCGCCGCAGGTGCAGTTCCACTTCTCCGACAACAACCAGGTGGTACCCGGGCTGACCGCGGACTTCGTGGACGCGTTGTACGACAACCCGGGCGCGGCACCCGAGACGCTGCAACGGATCACGCTGCAGTACCGGTACCGGTTCACCGACACCCACGCGTTCGACGGGATCGCCGCCGGAGCCGAGCGGGAGATCCGCATCGAGGTGGCCTGGGGCCCGTCCCGGACCTCGGGCGTGCTGTCGGTGTTCCGGCACGAGCACGTGTACGCGCTGGACGGGCCGGTGCCGTGGCTGAGCATCGACACCCGCGTGGTGCGGGTACCGCGGCACACGGTACGCGCCGGGATCCGCGACGACGACCCGGTCGGCTATGTCCAGCAGGCGGTCAACCACTTCCGGAGCCTGCCCAATGACGAGTTCCACCCGTTCGCCCAACTCCCCACCGACCAGGCGGTCAGCGCCCTGGAACTGTCGCCGACGGTGGGCGGGGTACCGGTGGACAACTTCGCCTTCGCCAAGGTGCGCTTCCGGGCCCCGAACGGGGTGCACGCCGACGACGTGAAGATGTTCTTCCGACTGTTCACCACGGCGGTGACGAACCTCAACTACGACGACACCACGGTGTACCGCCGGGCCGGCAACGGACCGAACGCCGTCGCGCTCGCCGGCACGGTCGGCGGTGAGACCGCGAGCATCCCGTTCTTCGCCAGTCCTCGACACACCAACCCGAACACTCAGCCCGACCCGACCAACGTGGTCAGCCTGACCGGTACCGGAGCGGCCGAGGTCGTCACGTACTTCGGCTGCTGGCTCGACTTCAACCAGAACGACACGATCCGCAACCAGATCCGCGGCCGGCACCAGTGCCTGGTCGCCGAGATCCACTATCCACCGAGCCCGATCGCCCGCGGTGTCTCGCCCGCCAACAGCGACCAGCTCAGCCAGCGCAACCTGGCCTTCGTCACCTCGGACAACCCGGGCGGTCCGGCCGCGCACACCGTCACCCACACCTTCGAGCTGCGGCCCTCGTCGGCCCTGAAATACAACCCGACCACGGTACGGGCGTTCGTCGCGCAGCGCGGCGGCCCGGACGAACTGTTCCTGCACTGGCACCACCTGCCGCCGGACACCGTCGCGACCGTCTACCTGCCCGGCGTGGACCTGACCGACTCCCTCACCATGGCGGCCTACCTCAGTCAAGGGGACGGCGGCCTCGCCCTGATCGACGAGCACACCGTCCGCTGCCGGGTCGGCGACGCCACCTACCTACCGATCCCGGGAAGCGACGGGCCGAACCTGGCCGGGCTGCTCACCATCCAGCTCCCACCGACGGTACGCGCTGGCGAGCTGTACCGGGTCTCCGCGCACCAGGTGTCCGGCTCGCACCGGACCATCACCGGCAGCTTCGAGGTCGCCATCCCGGTCAGCACCGCGGGCGAGATCGTCGCGGCCGAGCAGCGCGATCTGGCGGTACTGCGGCAGATCGGCGGGAGCATCCCGGCGGGCAACCGCTGGGAGCCGGTCTTCGCCCGGTACCTCGATGTGCTGACCGACCGGGTACGCGCGCTCGGCGGCGATCCGGAGCACAGCGGCGAACCGGATGACGAGCCGGACACCGCCGGCCGGGCCACCGGTAAGGTCGCCGAGATCTGCTACGACTGTTTCGGCGACTTCGCGGGCTTCGTGCTGGAGACCTGCGACGGGCAACGGCGCTACCACGCCACCGAGCGGCGGCTGCACGACCTGCTGCACGAGGCGGCCCGCGACCGGCTGAGCGTCACGGTCTCGGCCGACCGCGAGGACCGGGTCCACTCGGTAGACGTGCACTACCACTGAACCGACTGGACCCGGTCGCATCCGGGACTCACCAGGGCGACGGCGGAGGGGGTGGTACGACCGGGGGCCGGTCGTCGCACGTGATGGTGTTCGGCAGCTCCCAAGCCGCGAGCCAGGGCCCGGTGGTACCTCCCCCATCGTTACCACCGAGGTCCGTCAACGAGAACTCCGAGCCGGCCGGCGTGAAGTGGAACGACCCGCAGTTGTTCACGCCGACCGCGCCGACGTTGCGGGCGTCGACGTTCTGGAAGGATGCCGAGCCTGCCGAGCGGGCGCTGACCACGGAGGTGCCGGTGCCGTCGACCTTGACGTCCCTGAAGTGGACGTTGGTTATCGAATACAGGTCCTTGACCGGCCAGTCGGCGACGAACATGATCGCGTTGTAGGTGTTGTCGAGGAAGTTGTCGCCGACCACCTCGACGTCGGCGTCGATGCTCTTCTCCAGCACGTAGAGCCAGATCGCGCCCAGGCCGATGTTCCAGTTCAGTTCGTAGGTGCCGGCCCGGACCGTGGTGTTGCCGGTGATCCAGACGTGTCCGGTGAACGCCTGCGCACCGAAGCGGGACCCGAGATGGATGCCGCTGCCCTCGCGGATCGGATCGGCGATCAGGTTGTTCGAGACGGTGTTGTCCGCACCGCCGTAGAGGGCGATGCCGTTCGCGAGTACCGGTGTCTGCACGGTGTTGTGGTCGAACACGTCGTTCGCGTCCTCCGTCCTCTCCGACCACATCGCCAACCCGTCGTCCCCGGTGTTGCGGATGAAGTTGTTGGATACCAAGGAGTTCCGGACGCCGGTGTGGAAGTTGAGGCCGTCGGCGATCTGGTCGGCGATGACGTTGCCGGTGATCCGCAGGTTGGTCATCGGTCCGTCGAACCACATGCCCACCTTGGTGTGATGGATGTAGAGACCCTCGACGGTCGAGTCGCTCAACGCCCCACCGACGCCGTTCACCTGGTCGGTGTCGATGCGCTCGCGGACGTCACCCTCGATCGCGAAGCCGGACAGGTGGACGTTCGTGCTGCCGCCGAGCGCAGCGTCCCTGCCGTAGAACCCGACCCCGGTGTGTACCGAGCCGTCCGGGGCCGGCGTGCTCAAGGTGACCTGGTGACCCTTGACGATGGTGTACCAGCTGCCGGCGCCCTGGATCGTCACGTTGTCCACGATGAGGTGGCGGTTCACCTGATAGGTGCCCGGCGGAACATACACCGGCAGGTGGGTACGCTTCGCGAAGGCGATCGCCCGGTCGAACGCGTCGGCGGAGTCCCGCCGGCCGGACGGGTCGGCACCGAACGCCAGGACGTTCGCCGCGACCGCGACGATCCGTGGCGGGCCGACGAGCTGCGAGTCGAGCAGATCGACGATGGTCCACGCCGCCGGGCTCCCGACCGGAACGGTCAGCCGCACCTTGTCACCCGCGCGGTAGCTCCGGCCGAGCAGCAGCCGCTGCTCGTCGTAGAAGTGGTTGGGGCGGAACGGTTTCGTGATGGTGGGCGGTGGCGTGGTGGCGGCCGGCACGCAGGAGCACTCGGTGATCCACCAGTCCGGGTGCAGCAGGTCGGCGTTGGGGTCGTTGGAGAACGGGTACTGGTTGTACAGCCAGGCGTACTGCGACGTGAGCGTCATCGACCGGTGGTACCGGCCGTTCACGCTGACATCGAGGGGTGCGGTGATACCGCCGCCGCCGGGGGCGTCCGGGATGCTGTAGCGCACGCTGATCGCGTTGGCCGCGCTCGCCAGCGTGAACTCGACGTACTGGCCTGGGGCCAGCTTCACCGCCCGCCGCCCGGACGCCTCCGCCGGCAGCGTGTAGGCGGACCGGCCGGCACCGATGATCGCGCCGTTGGTCGCGGCGTTCTCCGCCTCCTGTTCGGCGAAGTCGACGCTGGCGCCCCGGCCCGCGACAAGCGACGGGTCGAGGGCGGCGCGCGTCACGACCGGGGCCGGCGCGGCTGCGCTGACCCCGGCAAGGGCGGTACCGCCCCCGACGACCACGCCGAGAACGACCGCTGCCACTAATCCAGTCATGCTCCGTGCCATCGAAGGACTCGTTTCTCTAGAAGTCGGTACGTAACCAGGCGGCCGAGTCCGGGGCGAGCACGCCGCCCACCACCGGGGCACTGGCCAGGATGATCTCGCGGTGGTCCGGCAGCACCACCGCGCCGCCGGAGAGGTTCACCACGCAGGCGAACCCGTCGCCGCGCGCGAACCACAGCACATCGGGGTCGGAAGGCAACCAGCGCAGCGTGCCGTCGCCGAGGCTGCGCTCGCCCCGGCGCAGGTGCAGCGCGCGCCGGTACAGCGCGAGCATCGAGTCCGGGTCGCTGCGCTGGCGCGCCACGGTGTACACCCGCCAACCGGCCGGCTGCGGCAGCCAGGGCGGAACGGTGGTACCGGCCGGGCTGAAGCCGAACGGGGGTGCCTCACCGGACCACGGCATCGGCACCCGGCAGCCGTCCCGGCCCAGGTTCTCGCCGTTGGTCTGGTGGAACATCGGATCCAGGCGCAGCTCGTCCGGGATGTCCTCGACCTCGGGCAGGCCCAGCTCCTCGCCCTGGTAGACGTACGCCGAGCCGGGCAGCGCGAGCAGCAGCAGCACCGCCGCGCGGGCGCGACGGGTACCCACCGCGAGGTCGCTCGGCGCCCCGAACTGGCGGTACTCCAGATTGAACCGGGTGTCCGCCCGCCCGTACCGGGTCACGTGCCGGATCACGTCGTGGTTGGACAGCACCCAGGTCGCGGGCGCGCCGACCGGAGCGTGCAAGGCGATACCGTCGTCGATCACCTCGCGCACCGCCGAGGCGTGCCAGGGGCAGCCGAGGAAGTCGAAGTTGAAGGCGGTGTGCAGCTCGTCGGGGCGCAGGTAGCGGGCGAACCGGTCGGGCTCGTCGGGCAGCCACACCTCGCCGATCAGCACCCGCGGCTCCGGATAGCTGTCCGCGATCCGCCGCCACGACCGGTACACCTCGTGCACCTCGTCACGGTCGGCGAACGGGTGCGGCCGCCGCGCGCGGCCGCTGTGCCGGCCGTCATTGACGCGGTCGGCCGGGTCGAAGTCGGCCAGCGTCGGATCCTTCACCAGCAGCGCGGCCGAGTCGATCCGTACCCCGTCCGCGCCCCGGTCGAACCAGAACCGCAGTACGTCCTCGAACTCCTCGCGCACCTTCGGGTTCTCCCAGTTGAGGTCGGGCTGTCCCGGGGCGAACAGGTGCAGGTACCACTCCCCCGCCGTACCGTCCGGATTCTTGGTACGCGTCCACGCCGGCCCGCCGAAGATGGACCGCCAGTTGTTCGGCGGGAGTTCGCCGTGCTCACCACGCCCCGGCCGGAACCAGAACAGCTCGCGCACGGCCGATCCGGGGCCCGCCTGGAGCGCTTCCTTGAACCACGGGTGGGCGTCCGAACAGTGGTTCGGCACGATGTCGACGATAATCCGGATGCCCATGTCGTGCGCGTCCCGGATCAGCGCCTCCGCCTCCGGCAGGGTACCGAACAGCGGGTCGATGGCGCGGTAGTCGGCCACGTCGTATCCGGCGTCGGCCATCGGCGAGGCGTACCAGGGGTTGAACCAGACCGCGTCGACGCCCAGCTCGGCGAGGTAGCCGAGGCGTGCGCGGATGCCGGCCAGGTCACCGACGCCGTCGCCGTTGCCGTCGGCGAAGCTGCGCGGGTAGATCTGGTAGATGACGGCGGACCGCCACCATGCGCGGGTTCCGGTGTCCCCCAAGGAATTCATCCCTTCAGACCGCCGGTGGTGAGGCCGGCCATGATGTTCTTCTGGAAGATCAGGAAGAAGAGCACGGTGGGGATGGCGGCGATGACCGCGCCGGCGATCACCACGTTCTGCGTCAGGCCGGTGGAGAAGGCGTAGATCCCGACGTTCACCGTGCGGTTCTGCGGCGACGGCTCCACCAGGAGCGGCCAGAGGAAGTCCTTCCACACCGCGGTCACCGAGAAGATGGAGACCACGCCGAGGATCGGGCGGGACATCGGCAGGATGATGGACAGGAGGGTACGCAGCGGTCCGGCGCCGTCGATCGCGGCCGCCGCCAGAAGGTCCTCGGGGATCGAGTCGAAGAACCGCTTGAGCAGGAATATGTTGAACGCGTTGGTGACCGCGGGCAGCCAGATCACCCACGGCGAATCGAGCATGTGCCAGTGCACGACCGGCAGATCGATCACGGTCACGTACTGCGGGATGACCAGCACCGTGGACGGGATCATCAGGGTCGCCAGCATCATGCCGAGGATCGCCTTGCCGAACACCGGGCGCAGCCTGGAAAAGGCGAACGCGGCCGCGACGTCGAGGACCAGCTGGAACGCGAGGGCACCGAACGCGTAGTAGGAGGTGTTCCAGAGCAGCCGGCCGATGCTGAGCGCGGTCCACGCGTCGGCGTAGTTGCCCGCTTGCGGGTGCCTCGGGTACAGCGTCGGCGGGATCTGGGCGACCTCCTGGCCGGACTTGAGCCCGCCGGTGACCATCCAGTAGAGCGGCCCGGTGAACACGAGAGTGAACAGCGCCACGGTGAGCACGACGAGGATCCAGTAGGTCCGCCGGCCGCCGTGGCGGCGCAGCCGGACCGGCGAGATGAGGGTACGCGTGGTCATGGTCAGTCCTGCTTAGGTGCCAGGCGCGCGTACAGCGCGGAGAAGCCGGCCAGCACCACCAGGAGCATGACGCCGAGCGCGGCCGCGCCGTTCAGGTCGTTCTGCCGGAAGGCGTGCTGGTACATCAGATACACCACCGAGGTGGTGGAGTCCTCGACGCCCGCGCCGCCGGCCAGGATCAGCGGCTCGATGAACAGCTGCATGGTGGCGACGACCTGCAGCAGGAACATCAGGGAGAGGATCAGCCGGGTCTGCGGGACCGTCACGGTCCAGATCCGGCGCAGCAGTCCGGCGCCGTCCAGCTCGGCCGCCTCGTAGAGCTCACCGGGGATGCTCTGCAGCGCCGCGAGGTAGATGAGGATCGCGCCGCCCATGTTCATCCAGGTGGATGCGATGACCAGCGACGGGATCGCCATCGTGGTCGACTGGGTCCATTGCGACGTGGGCAGGTGCAGCGCGTGCAGGAGATAGTTGAAGATCCCGGCGCGGCTGGGGTCGTAGGCGTAGCGGAACAGCAGCAGGGCGGATGCCGGCGGCAGCATCACCGGCAGGTAGACCACCGCCCGCAGGTAGCCCTGGGCGTGGCGGAACTCGTTGAGCAACACCGCGATCAGGAACGGCAGCGCATACCCGAAGGCCAGCGCCAGGACCGTGAACGTGGCGGTGTTGCGCCACGCCGCGGGGAAGCTCGGGTCATGCCACATCCGGGTGTAGTTCTGCCAACCGACCCAGGTGGTCACCCCACGGCGGGTCCGCTGGAAGCTCATGATGAACTCGCGGACCATCGGATACCAGGAGAAGAACGCGAAGCACAGAACCGCGCCGATGAGGTAGGCGTGCCCGGTCAGCCCGTCGAGGACCCGCCGCCGGTTGCGCCCGGACGGGGCGGGCGCGGTGGCACCCGGTCCGGGCGCGGCAGTCGGCCGGACGGTCGTGGCGGTCATGGCGGCTCCTGACGGGTGCTGGGCGGCGACGGGTGGTCCCGCGCGGGGGCCGGCGGGCGACCCCCGCGCGGGTAGGCGTCACTTCGCCTGGGTCAGCAGCGTGTTGACCTTCGACTCCGCGGTCTTCAGCAGCTCGGCGATGTTGGCGTCCGGCTGGGTCAGGACCGCCGACATGCAGCTGTCGAGCACTGCGTAGATGGCCTGGGCCTGCGTCGGCTCGGTCTTGATGGCGACCGGGTTGTTGACGAACTGCGCGTAGTCGGCCAGGTCGAGGTTGCTGTTGGCCTTCTTCAGCCCGTCGTCCTTCTTCTGGACGTCGCTGCCCGGCACCCAGATCTGCGGCTGGGGCAGGCCGACCGGCAGACCCATCGACTTCAGCGAGGCGTAGTCGAACTGGCCCTTGCCGAGCGTCAGCTCCTCGTAGTTGATCCAGGCCACGCCGGCCTTGATCTGGTCCGGAGTGAGCCCTTTCTTGAAGAAGTACCCGTTGCCGCCGCCGAGCGTGGCCTTTGCCGGACCGTTGTCACCGGGCATCGGACCCATCGCCCAGTCGCTGAACTTGCCGTGGAAGGTGTTCACGATCGCGGTGATCGAGTCCGGTGCGCCGACGTACATGCCCACCTTGCCGGCCGCGGCGTTGGTCAACAGGTCGGGCCACTGCAGCAACTGCTTGGTGCCCACGCTGTTGTCGGTGAAGCGCATGTCGTGCAGGTTCTGCAGCACCGCCTGGCCCATGCTGTTGTTGAAGCCGGCGGACTTGCCGTCGGCGCTGACCATCTGTCCACCGCGCGAGTAGAGCTCAGCGGTGAAGTGCCAGCCGCCGGTGTTGCCCGCGCTGTATTCCTCGTACCCGGCGATGTCGTTGCCCAGCGCGGCGATCTTCTTGGCCGCCGCGGCGACGTCCTGCCAGGTGGTCGGCGGCTTGGCCGGATCGAGACCGGCCTGCTTGAACAGGTTCTTGTTGATGACCAGGCCCATGGTGTACGCGGAGTACGGGATCGCGTAGAGCTTGCCGCTGTCGGTGAACACGGCCTTGGCGCTGGGAATCATGCTGTCCCAGGCCGGCACCGTCGACGAGTTGACGTAGGCGGTGATGTCCTCGGCCTGGCCGGAGTCGAGGACCTGGTTGAGGTCGGTCATGTACCCGTAGAAGACGTCGGCCTCGGTGCCGCCCTGCAGCCGGGCGGTGAAGTCGGGCGGGTTGTCGCACTGGCTGCCCACCGAGATGCTCTTGACCGTGATGTTAGGGTGCTCCTTCTGGAACGCCGCGATGTCCGCGTTCCAGTGGTCGAGGGACTTCCCGCCGTTGTCCGTCTTCAGCGGCGGACAGTCGACGACGATCGTGGTCTTGGCGTTCGCGTCGCCGGACTTGTCGCCGCCGGTACACGCGACGAGGCTCAGTCCCACGCTGGTCGCGAGCGCCAGCGCCCCGACCGTCCGGTAATGCCGTGTGGACATCTCGTCCATCCTTCCGGGGTGTGAGTTGCGCTCCGCGGTGGCGGGCCACCGCGGTGTGATGTCGGGTGCCGATCGGCCGTTCGGGCCATCTCGGCCGTCGCGGTCGGCCGGCGATCAGGTGACGGCGCTCACTGTAGCGATGCTGACCGCGCTTCGCAAGATTTTGCAGGATGCCTGCATGAATCTTGCGAAACAGTATGGACTTTAAATCGGCGTTCACCTATCGTCTTGCCGAAGACGAGAAACGTCGATGTAACCGGCCGGCAACCTGCTTGACGTACTGGCCCACGCACGCATCTGAGTCCGGCAGAGAGACAGAGGATCGCGATGAGGAGAAGCCCTGTCCAGCCGCGACTGATCGCGGCCTTACTCGTGGTCGGCCTGCTCGTCCTCGGGCCGGCGATCAGCGCCCTGGCGGCCGGTGGCCCGAATCTGGCCGCCGGCAAGCCGGTCTCGGTCAGCAGCGCCAACGGCCCGTACATCGCGGCCAACCTGAACGACGGCGATCCGGCCACCTACTGGGAGAGCGCGAACAACGCCTTCCCGCAATGGGCTCAGGTGGACCTGGGCAGCAGCACCAGCATCGATCAGCTGGTCCTGAAGTTACCGGCCGGCTGGGGCGTCCGGACCGAGACGTTGTCGGTCCAGGGCAGCAGCACGGACGGCAGCAGCTTCACCACCATCGTCGGATCCACCGGGTATGTCTTCGACCCGGCCGCCAGCAACGTGGTGACCGTCAACTTCGCCGCCACGAGTACCCGTTTCGTCCGGCTGAACATCACCGCCAACACCGGCTGGCCGGCCGGACAGATCTCCGAGTTCGAGATCCACGGCGCGGGTACGTCGACCAACCTGGCCCTGGGCAGGACGATGACGGCCAGCGGCGTGAGCCAGGCCTACGTGCCGGGCAACGCCAACGACGGCAACCAGTCGACCTACTGGGAAAGCACCAACAACGCGTTCCCGCAATGGCTCCAGGTCGACCTCGGCGCCTCGGTCAGCGTGACGAAGGTGGTCCTGAAGGTACCCGTGTCCGGCTGGGCCACCCGGACCGAAACCCTTGCCGTGCAAGGAAGTACCAGCGGCGCCAGCTTCACCGACCTGGTCGCCCCCGCCGGGTACACCTTCGACCCGGCCACCGGTAGCACGGTGACCATCAACCTCGCCGCGACCACCACCCGGTACGTGCGGCTGAACATCACCGCCAACACCGGCTGGCCGGCCGGGCAGATCTCCGAGTTCGAGGTCTACGGTCCCTCCTCGGGCGACACCCAGCCGCCGAGCGCGCCGACCAACCTCGCCTTCACCGAACCGGCCACCGGCCAGATCAAGTTGACCTGGAACGCCTCGACCGACAACGTCGGCGTCACCGGGTACGACATCTACGCCAATGGCACGCTGCTCACCAGCGTGCCGGCGACGGTACTCAGCTACACCGACACCCAGCCGCTCAGCGCGACCGTGACCTACTACGTCCGGGCGCACGACGCCGCCGGCAACCAGTCCGGCAACAGCAACAGCGTGACCCGTACAGGTCAGGGTGGGGACACCCAGCCGCCGACCGCGCCGACGAACCTGTCATACACCCAGCCGCAGTCCGGCCAGATCCGGCTGTCCTGGGGCGCCTCCACGGACAACGTCGGGGTCACCGGATACGACATCTACCGCGGCGGCACACTCGTCACGAGCGTCGGCGGCACCACCTTGAGCTACACCGACAGCCAGCCGGACACCGCGACCGTGTCGTACTACGTCAAGGCGCACGACGCCGCCGGCAACCAGTCGGTCGCCAGCAACACGGTCACCCGTACCGGCAGCGGTGGCGGCGCCAACCTGGCCGCGGGCAAGCCGATCACCGGCTCCCCCAACACGTACATCTACGTACCGGCCAACGCCAACGACAACGACCTGACCACGTACTTCGAGGGCTCGTCGTATCCGAGCACGGTCACCGTCAGCCTCGGCGCCAACGCCGACGTCACCTCGGTCGTGGTCAAGCTGAACCCGGATCCGGCCTGGGCCGCCCGTACCCAGACCATCCAGGTGCTCGGCCGCGAGCAGAGCGCGACCGGATTCACCACCCTGTCGGCCGCGCACCTCTACTCCTTCGACCCGGCCACCGGCAACACGGTGACCATCCCGGTCAGCGCCCGGGTCGCCGACGTCGAGCTGAGCATCACCACCAACAGCGGGGCGCCCGGTGGCCAGGTGGCCGAGTTCCAGGTGATCGGCGTCCCGGCGCCCAACCCCGACCTGACCGTGACGGGCTCGTCGTGGACCCCGGCCGCACCGGTCGAGACCGACCCGGTCACCGTCTCGGCAACGGTGCGCAACGCCGGCTCCGCGCCGTCGGGGCCGACGAACGTCAACTTCTATCTGGGTACCACCAAGGTGGGTACCGCGTCGGTCGGCTCGCTGGCCACCAACACATCGACCACCGTCTCAGCGAGCATCGGCACCCAGCCGGCCGGAACCTACCCGTTGACCGCGAAGGTCGACGAGTCGAACAGCGTCATCGAGTTGAACGAAGCCAACAACAACTACACCAACCCCACGTCCCTTGTCGTCACCCCGGTGCAGAGCTCCGACCTGCTACCGTCGTCAGTCAACTGGACGCCGGGCAACCCGTCCGCGGGCAACACGGTGAACTTCACCGTCACGGTCAAGAATCAGGGCACGATCGCCACGGCGAGCGGTTCGCACGCGGTGACCATCGCTCTGCTCGACCCGAACAACAACACCGTCAAGACACTGACCGGCTCGTTCAGCGGCAGCCTCGCGGCGGGTGCCACGACCAGCGTCGGCATGGGTTCGTGGACCGCGGTCAACGGCCGGTACACCGTGCGGACCACGGTCGCCGTCGACGCCAACGAGCTGTCCATCAAGCAGGGCAACAACTCCAGCGATACACCGCTGTTCGTCGGCCAGGGCGCCAACATGCCCTACGATATGTACGAGGCCGAGGACGGTACGGTCGGCGGCGGCGCGGCGGTCGTCGGTCCCAACCGGACGATCGGTGACCTCGCCGGTGAGGCATCCGGCCGCCGGGCGGTCACGCTCAACTCGACCGGTGCCTTCGTGCAGTGGACGTCGCGGGCCGCCACCAACACCTTCGTGGTCCGCTTCTCCATGCCGGACTCGGCCGGCGGCGGCGGCAACACGGCGACCCTCGACCTGTACGTCAACGGCACCCTGGTGCAACCGCTGAGCCTCACCTCGCACTTCGCGTGGCTGTACGGCGCGGAGACCGGACCGGGCAACTCGCCGGGTGCCGGCAGCCCGCGGCACATCTACGACGAGGCGAGCTTCGTCCTTGCCTCGTCGTACCCGCCGGGCACCACCTTCCGGCTGCAGAAGGACGGGACGAACAGCCTGCAGTACGCGATCGACTTCGTCAGCCTGGAGCAGACCGCCCAGGTGGCCAACCCGGATCCGGCACACCTGACCGTGCCGGCCGGCTTCGGCCAGCAGGACGTGCAGAACGCCCTGGACAAGGTACGGATGGACACCACCGGTACGTGGACCGGCGTCTACCTGCCCGCCGGCCAGTACACGGTCTCCGGCAAGCTGCTCGTCTACGGCAAGCCGGTACGGGTGGTCGGCGCGGGCGTCTGGTACACCCGCTTCAGCGCACCGGACAACCAGGAGAACAGCGACACCGGCTGGGACCTGCAGAGCGGTGCGAGCGGTTCCTCGTTCACCGGGTTCGCCTGGTTCGGCAACTACACGTCCCGCCAGGACGGGCCGGGGCACACCTGGGACCTGCGCAACCAGTCGAACATCACCATCGACAACGTCTGGATCGAGCATCAGGTCGTCGGCGTCTGGGGCTCGGCCGCTGTGTTGAACTCCACCTTCACCAACCTGCGCATCCGCGACCTGATGGCCGACGGCATCAACCTGACCAACGGCAGCCAGGGCAACCTGGTCAGCAACGACGAGGCCCGGTCGACCGGGGACGACAGCTTCGCGCTCTTCGCCGCCCTCGACCAGAACCCGGGCGACCTGAAGAACAACACCTACCAGAACCTCACCGCGCTGCTGCCCTGGCGCGCGGCCGGGATCGCCGTCTACGGCGGGTACGCCAACACCATCCAGAACTTCTACGTCGCGGACACCCTCTGCTATTCGGGGCTGACCATCAGCTCGCTGAACTTCGGGTTCCCGTTCGAGGGCTTCGGCGCCTCGCCGCCGACCACGATCCGGAACTTCACCCTCGCCCGGGACGGTGGCCACTTCTGGAACGGCCAGGTGTTCCCTGCCCTGTGGATCTTCTCGGCGACCCAGCCGTTCCAAGGCATCCGGGTCAGCGACGCAACGATCACCGACCCGACCTACTCCGGCATCATGTTCCAGACCGACTACGTGGGCGGGTCGGCGCTGTACCCGGTCACCGACACCATCTTCACGAACACCACGATCACCGGCGCCCAGCGCAGCGGTGACCAGTTCGATGCCAAGTCCGGCTTCGGCATCTGGGCCAACCCCCTGCCGGAACCCGGTCAGGGGCCGGCGGTCGGCTCAGTGACCTTCAACCACCTGGTCGAGAGCAACAACTTCGTCAACATCGAGAACCGGACGACGACCTTCACCATCACCGTCAACCCGTAGCACACGCGCGGCGGCCCCCGGAGGTACACCGACCTCCGGGGGCCGGTTGTGCAAGTATTTGCGAGGAGGTGCACTAAGATTGCGCAAATGACCCGTCGACTCGCTGAGGTGGCCAAGTATGTCGGCGTGAGCGAGGCGACCGTGAGCCGGGTGCTCAACGGCAAGCCCGGCATCTCCGAGGCCACCCGTACCGCCGTGCTCACCGCGCTGGACGTGCTCGGGTACGAGCGGCCGGCCAAACTTCGCGGCGAGCGGGCCCGGCTGGTCGGGCTCGTGCTGCCCGAGCTGCAGAACCCGATCTTCCCGGCGTTCGCCGAGGTGGTCGCCGGTACCCTGGCCCGGCGCGGGTTCACCCCCGTGCTGTGCACCCGCACCGGAGCCGGCGTCTCCGAGGCCGACTACGTGGACATGTTGCTGGACCAGCAGGTGTCCGGGGTCATCTTCGCCGGTGGCAACTACGCCCAGGCGGCCGCCGAACACGAGCACTACCACCGGCTGCGCGAACGCGGCCTGCCGGTGGTGCTGGTCAACGCGGCCATCGACGACCTGGGTTTCGCCTGCGTGGCGACCGACGACGCGCACGCCGTGGACCAGGCGTACAACCACCTCGTCTCGCTCGGGCACACCGGCATCGGGATGGTACTGGGACCCGGCGACCATGTACCCTCGCACCGCAAACAGCTCGCCTTCGAGGCTCACGTCGGCGACTCCACCGGACTGGTGGAGCGCACCATGTTCTCCATGGAGGGCGGCCAGTCGGCCACCACCCGCCTGGTCAGGCGAGGCATCACCGGCATCATCTGCGCGAGCGACGTGCTGGCGCTGGGCGCGATGAAGGCGGTACGCCGGCTCGGCCTGTCCGTACCGGGCGACGTCTCCGTCGTCGGCTTCGACGACTCCGCGTTCATGAACTGCACCGATCCACCGCTGACCACCATCCGCCAGCCCATCGACGCGATGGGACAGGCCGCGGTCGCGCTGCTGGCCAACCAGGTCGCCGGCCACGTGGTACCCACCGAGGAGATGCTCTTCGAGCCGGAGCTGGTGGTCCGCGGCTCGACCGGACCGGTCCGGACCGACGAGTCCCGGGATCAGCGGGGCAGCCGGTCAGCGCGGGCATCGGTCCGCTCCCGCGCCTGAGCGCGGCAGACCTGGCCGCTGCCGCGAAGGGGTCCTCGACGGCACGGGGAAGATCCGCCGGCCCAACCGGTCGTCTTTCTAGAACCCCAGCCAGTTTCCGGTATTCGGGCTGACCATCCCGTGCCGGACGGCGCTGGCGGCCGCCTCAAGACGGGAGTGCGCGCCCAGCTTCGTCAGCACGTTCTGGACGTGGCAGCGGGCGGTCGCGGAGGCGATGCCCATCGATCGGGCCAGCTTGCTGGTGTCGTCGCCGCGCACGAGAGCGCTCAGCACCTCCCGCTCGCGGGGGGTGAGGAACCCGGCCAGCCGCTGCGCGTCGTTGCGCGGGCGCAGGGCGGCACCGGACCCCACGGGCTCGGCCGAGCCGCCGGCCAGCACCACGATTTCGCCGGCGTACACGCGGTCGAGAAGGTCGACGACCTCGGTCAGGGTCCGGTGCTTGTCGCCGACGCCCCGGACGCCCGCCGCTCGGCCGGCCGCCAGCAGTGCCTCGTCCACGTCCCCGCTCAGCAGCACGAGGTGCGTTCCCGGAGCCGCCTCGCGCAGCGTCTCCAGCCGGTACACGATGCTGTCCGAGCTGGACACCAGGTCGAGCAGGCACACGTCGACGGCCTGCGTCCGCAGGACGTCGAGGAGCTGGTCGCGTTGGTGCGTGATCGCCACGACCTCCTTCCCCCGCATGCTGAGCACGTGGGCGAGCGACTCGGCGAAGACCAGTTGGCTGGCATGGATCAGCAGACGCATCACGGGCCCTCCATCTCGGCTCGGGGCCGGCTGGGTGACGCCGCCCGCGTGCGCAGCCGCACCCGGCAGCCGCCAAGATCGCTCCGGCGGATCTCCAGATCACCGTTCCAGGCGGCGGCGAACTGTCGCAGGATCTCCAGGCCGAGCGAGTCCGTTCGGATCGGGACCGCACCGAAGCCCGGGCCGTCGTCGTCGACCTGAACGACCACCTGATCCGCCACCTGCTCGACCCGTACCTCGACCCGGCCGCCGGGCCCCGCCGCTCGTATCGCGTTGCCGACCATGTTGCGAAGCGCACGCCAGAACGCCAGCGGTTCCGCGAGCGTCCATGCTTCCGAGCCGGAAAAGCTGATCATCGTCGAGGTGGACAGCTTGATCGCCGCGACGGCGTCGCCCGCGAACAGGTCGAGCCGGATGGGTTCGGGAACCGGCCGGACGTGTCCCTCGCGCTCAGCGAACGTATCGTCGTACGCCCGCTGGAGACGGTCGAGCCAGCGCGCCTCGCCAAGGATCTGGCCGGCTCGTTGCCGGCTGTCCGGGCCCACGTCCTGGGCACCCTCGAGCAGGGACGCCAGCAGCATGATCGTGGCCAGCTCGTGCCGGATGTCATGGCTGAGCTGCCGTCGCCGCGACAATGCCTCCTCGCTGGCGTCCCGCTCGGGTCCACCCGTCACGGCCTTGGCACCACGGGGCCGGCGCGGCGATGGGCGCGCCGCGGCCCGGCCGACCGCCCGCGACGAGCGGACGAGCCACACGGTGTCCTCGTTCGGGACAGACCCGGAAACCGCGGAACGGCGCAGCGCGTCCGTCGATTTGGAAAGACCCACGACACCCCCTGCGTGGCTCGTTCTCGGTCGGTCTTGCTGAGGTCGCATACCAGGACCAATGCCAAGGTATCCGGCTGCGACGACAGGACTGTCATCCCGGCGACTATCGGTTGACCGCCCGCCACCCATTGTTGCCAGCTGGATGGGTGGCCGCACCCGTGGCACAGAGGAATGGCCGCTGCGCGTAACGGGTAGCGCCAAACACCGGGTCAAACCGGCCAAGATGTCATGGTGTGTCGGGCCTTCGGCGGAAAATGATGACTGATCGTCAGACAAAACCGCCGGAGGTACGTCGCAATCTCGAAAGTGCCCGGTCGCTGATGAAGCTGTGCAGGCCGAACTGCTGGGCTCGGCGGGTCGCGCGTGAGACCGCGCGGATCTGTTGACCCTCGCGCGGCGGCGTTGTTACCTTTGACCGGTACCAGCTACGCGCCGGACAGGCGCGGTCCGGGTCGAGAGGCGCTGCGACGGATTCCTTCCGCCACGCTCGACCTGTGATCCTCCCGCAAGGGCGCCTCCATCCGAGGAGGTGCCTTTTTCTTGCCGATCCGGGCGACGTCACGCCCGCGTCAGCGCACCATTCACGTCGCAGGAAATGGGAGAACCAGCTATGAACGCCAGACTGCAGCACGTCGACGACCTTGATTTCGCGGTGGCGGACCTGTCGCTCGCCGAGTCCGGCAGGCACCAGATCCGGCTCGCCGAACACGAGATGCCGGGCCTGATGGCGCTCCGCCACCGGTTCGCCGGGGCGCAACCGTTGCGCGGGGCACGGATATCCGGCTCGCTGCACATGACCGTCCAGACGGCGGTGCTCATCGAGACACTCGCCGCGCTCGGGGCCCGGGTCCGCTGGGCATCCTGCAACATCTTCTCCACCCAGGACGAGGCCGCGGCGGCGGTGGTCGTCGGCCCGACCGGTACCGCGCAGGCGCCGGCCGGCATCCCGGTGTTCGCCTGGAAGGGCGAGACGCTGGCGGAGTACTGGTGGTGCACCGCCCGGTTGTTCGAGTTCGGCGACGGCCTCGGACCCGACATGATGGTCGATGACGGCGGCGACGCGACGTTGCTGGTGCACAAGGGTGTCGAGTTCGAGGCGGCCGGCGCCGTCCCGGCGGTCAGCGAGGACGACCACCCGGAGTACCGGCTGATCCTCCAGACCCTGGCCGCCAGCCTGGCCGAGGACGGTCAGCGGTTCACCCGGATCGCCCAGGGCATGCGGGGCGTCACCGAGGAGACCACCAACGGCGTCGCCCGGCTCTACAAGCTGGCCCGCGAAGGCCGGCTCCGGTACCCGGCGATCAACGTCAACGACTCGGTCACGAAGTCGAAGTTCGACAACAAGTACGGCATCCGGCACTCGCTGGTCGATGGCCTCAACCGGGCAACCGATGTGATGCTCGGCGGCAAGCTCGCGGTGGTCTGCGGGTACGGCGACGTCGGCAAGGGGGCGGCGGCCGCCCTGCGCGGCCAGGGCACGCGGGTGGTGGTCACCGAGATCGACCCGATCTGCGCGCTGCAGGCGGCGATGGACGGCCTGCAGGTGGTACGGCTCGACGAGGTGATCGCCGAGGCGGACATCTTCATCACCGCCACCGGCGGTACCGACATCATCATGGCCGAGCATCTGGCCCGGATGAAGCACAACGCCATCGTCGGCAACGTCGGGCACTTCGACACCGAGATAGACATGGCCGGCCTGGCCCGGGTACCGGGCATCCAGAAGGTGGAGGTCAAGCCCCAGGTGCACGAGTGGCGGTTCGCCGACGGGCACTCGGTCATCATGCTGTCTGAGGGCCGGCTGCTCAACCTCGGCAACGCCACCGGCCACCCGAGCTTCGTGATGTCCAACTCCTTCAGCAACCAGACCCTGGCGCAGATCGAGCTGTACACCAAGCCCGGTGCGTACGACAACCAGGTCTACCTGCTGCCCAAGCACCTGGACGAGGAGGTGGCCCGGTTGCACCTGGACGCCCTCGGCGTACACCTCACCACGCTGACCAAGCAGCAGGCCGAGTATCTCGGCGTGGACATGCAGGGGCCGTACAAGCCGGAGCACTACCGCTACTGAGCCTGGGGCTGCGTCGACGGCCGTACCGGTAGACGGGCGAGGAGGCCGGGCTCCCGGCGGATCGGGGTGTCCCCGATCAGCCTCTCGGCCTCCTCGCGGTCGTGTACCGCCTCGGCCTCCCGGCCCAGCGCGTGCCGCGTGGCTGAGCGGCGCAGCCGCAGCTCACCGGCGCGTACCCGGTCGCCGAGCCGGTCGTACCGGTCGATCGCGGCGTCGAAGTGGGCCAGCGCGTCCTCGTGGCGTCCCTGCTTCTCGGCGAGGACGCCCAGGCCCTCGTGCGCGGCACCCACGCCGCTGCCGTGCCGGATCCGCTCGAAGATGGCGAGCATCTCCTGGAAGTCCCGCTCCGCCTCAGCGTACCGCCCGCCCTGATCGACGAGCCAGGCCCGCTCCTGGAAGCAGTACCCGAGCATGAAGTCGTTGCCGAGGCGGCGGGCGATGCCGAACGCCCGATCGGTCAACTCGGCCGACTCGGCCCGCCGGCCGGCGAACTTGTATGCCAGCCCGAGCGCGAGCAGGACCCAGCCGTGGATGATCGTCTCCTGCGCGGGCAGTAGCTCCCGGGCCCGCTCCAGCACCGGGATGCTGTCCTCGTGCCGCCAGAAGTTGTTGTACAGCACGCCGAGCGCGGCCCGTACCTCGATCTCCTCCGCCACCTCGCCGAGCTCGACGAACATCCGCAGGGCTCGGGTCAGCGCGGCCTCGGCCGCGTCGAACTGGTTCTGCCCGCGCAGCGCCTCGCCGAGACGGCGTAGCGTCTGTGCCGTCTCCCCCGGGTCGTCCAGCCGCTCGGCCAGCGCCAGCGCCTCCCGCGCCGGCGGCAGCTCCTGCCGCACCTGCCCGGCGATCCCGTACGAGTGGGAGATCCACCGCAGCGCCCGGACCCGCCGCCGGTCGTCGCGCAGCGCCCTGGCCGCCGCCTCGCCGGCCTGCCACAGCCGCAACCGGTACGGGTGGTCGTCGACCGCGGTCAGCAGCGGATGCACCGCCGCGACCAGCGACCAGGCCCGCTCGGCTTCACCGGCGGCGAGGGCGGCCCGCAGCACGGAGAGCACGTAGTCTGCGAACAGCCGGATGAGGTCGTGCAGGCGGTACCGGTCCGGCGCGGGCGCCTCGACCAGGAACGCGTCGACGAGCCGGTCCAGGGCCGCCCCGACGGTCGCGGTATCGAGCCCGCACCGGGCCGCCGCGGTACCCAGCCCGAACACCTGTCCGGGGTGTGCCCCGGCCCGCCGGAAGACCAGCCGGTCCAGCTCGGACAACTCCTCGTACGCGGTGCGGAACGTCGAGCGCACCGCGCGGTCGCCCAGGCGCAGCTCGTCCAGCCGCCGACCCTCGTCGACCAGCCGCGCGGCCAGGGCCGAGGGCGTCCAGCTCGACCTGGCCCGCAGCCGGCCGCCGACGATGCGGATGGCCAGCGGCAGCCCGGCACAGGCGGCGACGATCCGGCTGGCCCCGTCCAGGTCGGCCGCGATCCGCTCCTCCCCGGCCGTCGCGGCCAGCAGGGCCAGCGCCTCGTTGGGACGCAACCCGCCGATCGGCAGCATCGCGGCGCCGGGCAGGTCGGCCAGCAGGCGCCGGCTGGTCACCACGGTCAGGCAGTCCCCGCCACCCGGTAGGAGCGGTTCGACCTGGGCCTCGTCGCGGGCGTCGTCGAGCAGCACGAGCAGCTTCCGGTCCGCCACCGCCGACCGGAAGCGCGCAGCCAGCTCCTCCACGGTGCCGCGCCGCTCGTCGTCCGGGCGTCCAAGGGCACCGAGAAACCTGGCCAGCACCACCTCGGGCGGTACCGGGTCGGAGGTGGCGCCGCGGAGCGCGGCGTAGAGCTGGCCGTCGGGGTACCTGGGCCGGGCATCGTGCGCGACCCGCAGGGCGAGCGAGGTCTTCCCGGTACCCGGGGCAGCCGCGATCACCACCACCGAGGCACCACCGGCGAGTACCCGTTCGACCGCCGCGAGGTCCTCCACCATCCCGAACAGCGCCGGCGCGGCCGGCAGCTCGGCCGGGCGGGACAGCCGACCCGGACTGTCCACTGTAGACGGTCCGGCGAGCCGGTGCTGCCACAGCGCCAGCCCGGTCGCGGTGACCGCGAGCAGGCCGACCGCCGGCCAGGCGGCCCACCCGTACGGGGCGAGCGGCCCGGGTAACTGACCGCCGGTCGCCACGTTCACCGCGACCGCGAGCAGGACCGAGAACACTCCGGAGACGACCACGAGCAGCACGCCGACCTGGCTTCGACGCACCATCTCTCCTCCCGGCCCCCGACAGCGTCCCCGCACAGGGTACCGATGAGCGAGCCGGGACCGTGATCCTCAAGCGCCGCGGTACCCGGGCACCTGCCGGCGTTGGGTGGCGCTGGCCGCCCAGTGACCCACGTCGAGCAGCCCCGCGACGACGACCCAGAACCACTCCCACCCGGTGAGGCCGATCCCGGGCGTGTAGAGGATCACGTACATCAGCGTCGCGAACGGGAGGAAGATGATCCCGAGAAGCGGAAAGATCCAGGTGTGGAACGCGGCGTTGACCAGCGCCGGCCGGGCGATCCACACGATGAACAGCGCCAACCTGGGGAAAACCCCCGCAAAGATCGCGAAAAGACAGCCCATCGTCGTTTGCCTCCCACTTCATCAGCTATGGGCGTCGATTTTCCCGGCAGCCGACCCGGCCGCGCTTCACTCTTAAAGGGTGGTCGGTACCACGCGAGTTGATGTGTCGCTGCCCGCGACCCTGCCCCGGGCGATACGGGTGGAGTTGCGCCGCGCCCTGCGGCCGCCGTACGAGACGCCCGTCGTGGTGGTGGGCAACGGTCTGTTGATGACCTTGTGTTGGACCCTGTTGCCGCCCAGCGCGGTCGACGCGTTGTTCTCTTTCCACGGGCCGCTGGCCTTCGCGATGGTGCTGGCCATCTGGATGTACGCCGATGTGCCCGCGACCAACCTGCTCGGTGGCGATCCGGCACGCAGCACCGCGGCCCTGGCCGACCCGGCCACGCTGCGCAGACTGTGGTACGCCAAGAACATCGTGCTGTGGCTGCTGGCCACGCCACTGTGTACGTTGGCCGCGATCGGGATCGGCATCCACGAAAGCCAGCTGGTCACCACCGCGCTGACGGTGTTGTGGATCGCGACGGTACCGCTGGGCGCCCTGGGCTTCGCCAGCTGGCTCGGCATCTGGTTTCCGTACCACCCGCTGCCCTTGCGCTACCGGTGGTCGCGGCGGCGGCGCTGGCGGCTGATGCTCGCCCGGTGGGCGGCGCTGGTACTGGCGCCGTACGGTGTGCTGCCGCTGCTGACCCTGGTGGTGACCCTGCCCAGCCTGCTGCTGTGGTACGCCCTGACCAGCGGGACGCCGGGCAGCCGGGTCAGCGCAGCGCAGTTCGCCTGGGGCCTGCTGCTGGCCGCCGCCCTCGCCGCGGCCGCCTGGCTGGTCGGGAACTGGTACGGGCCCCGGCTCGCCAGCCGCCGCCGGGAACGGCTCACCGCGTTCCTCGCCGACCCCGACCGCGGCTGAGCTCAGGGCGCCAGCTCGTGCCGCAGGATCTTGCCGAGCGCGTTGCGGGGCACCTTGTCGGTCCATCGCCAGACCCGGGGCCGCTTGTACGGAGCGAGCCGGTCCGCGCACCACTGCACCAGCTGTTGTTCCAGGGCGCCGGTGTCGACCGCGTCGGCGGGTACCACGAAGGCGACGACGGCTTCACCCCACTCGTCCGACGGGGTACCCACGACTGCCGCGTCGGCCACCGCCGGATGGGCGCGCAGGGTCTCCTCGACCTCGCGCGGGTACACGTTGTAGCCGCCGGTGATGATCAGTTCCTTGGCCCGCCCGCTGATCCGCAGGTAGCCGTCCTCGTCGAGGGCGCCGAGATCGCCGGTGCGCAACCAGCCGTCCGGCGTGAACGCGGCCGCGGTGGCCTCGGGCCGGTCGAGGTAGCCGGCGATGACGTTCGGACCGGTCACCTCGATCTCGGTGACGTCACCGGCGCGCGGGGCGAGGCGTACCGAGACACCGGGCAGCGGGAAGCCGACGGTGCCGGGGCGCCGCTCGCCGTCGTACGGGTTGGACACCAGCATGATCGTCTCGGTCATGCCGTACCGCTCCAGGACCCGCTGGCCGCTACCGGCGGCCACCGCCGCGTGCAGGTCGGCCGGCAACGGCGCGGACCCGCTGACCGCGAGGCGCAGGCCGCGCAGGTCGGCCAGGTGGCTGGATCCGGCGAGCCGGTGGTACATGGTGGGTACCCCGAAGAACATCGTCGCCCGGTGGTCACGGATCGCCGCGCCGACCCCGGCCGGGTCGAAGCGGGGCAGGACGACGGCCGACGCCCCGGCGGTGAGCGTGCCGTGCAGGCCCACGCCGAGGCCGTGGACGTGGAACAGGGGCAGGCACAGCGCCAGCCGGTCGTCGCGCGTCCATCGCCAGGCGATCCGCACGGCGTGTGCGCTGGCGAGCAGGTTGGCGTGGGTGAGTGGGGCGCCCTTGGGCCGGCCGGTGGTGCCCGAGGTGTAGACGATCAGCGCGACGTCACCGGGGCCGGCCTGGTCGAGCACGACATCGGTGGCCGGCGCGGGCAGGCCGGCGAGGTCGGGTCCGGTCACCGACCGGAGTCCGCCGGCCCGGCGGGCATCGTCCAGTACCGCCAGGGCGGGTCGCGCGTCGGCCACCACGGCGGCCACCTCCGGACCGGTGTACGCGGTGTTGACCGGTACCACCGTGAGCCCGTACCGCAGCGCCGCGACGTACGCGACGACCAGGTCCAGGCTCGCCCCGGCCGACATCAGTACCCGGTCCCCGGGTACCAGCCCGGCGGCGGCGTACCGGGCCGCGGCGTCGGCCGTCCGGTCCGCCAGGTCCCCCGCGCTGACCCGGGTACCCGCCGCGTCACGCAACGCCTCCCGGCCCGGGTCGGCGGACCACCTCGCGGTCCACGCGCCGGCGAGGGTACCGCCCGCACCCAGGTCGACCTCCGCCGCGTCCAGGCCGGGCGGCAGGTGTACCGACCAGTGCGCGGGCCCGCTCACGACCCCTCCTGGTTCGTGCCGAGGTCGACGATGGCCGCCACCGGACCACCGCCGTCCGGGCCCTGGTGCGCCGCGGACACCGACACGAACACGGCCGGGTCGCCGGTGACCGCCGCGGCCACCCCGCCGACGCAGGCCTTGATCTGCCGGTGCCAGTGCACGTCCGAGTCGTCCAGCATGGCGTTGCGCCGCCCGCGTACCAGACCGTCGCTGGACGCCTCGCACTTGAGGAAGGCGTTGACCAGCCGACCGCCGAGGTCGGTGTGGTGCGGCCGGTCGGGCAGGTCGAGCCCGGCGTCGCGGATGGCCGCCCAGATCCCGTCGGCGTCGAGCGCGTCGCGCATCACCCCGTGCCCGATGCGGTAGCGGCCGCCCAGGCCACGCACGTTGCCGACCACGACGACCTGGGCCCGGTCCAGCTCGACGCCCGACGAGCAGGAAGCCACCGCGGAGTACCGGCTCCGGTCGTGCAGGACGTCCTCGTCGGCCGGCATCCCGATCTCGCCGAGCGCCACCGCGATACCCAGCGCGGTCGTCCCGTTGGACAGGTCCATCGACTCGTGCGTGTGCTCGGTCCAGACCGTCTGGCCCCGGCTCTTGGCGTCCCGGATGGTGTCGATGGTCAGCAGCGGCGTCTTCGTCTGTACATAGTGGACGTCGGCCGGGTCGATGACGCCGGAGCGGGCCATCGCCTGCCGTACCGCGGCCGCGACCTTCTCGATCATCGCCCGCCGGCCGATCTCCTCGGGCAGGATCGGCTCGCTCATGGCGAAGCCGACGGTAAGCCGGGGTTCGTCGGTGGGTACCACCCGCTCCGCCGGTATCGTGGCGAAGATCGTGGCGTGCGGGGAGAGTACCCCGTCGGTGCCGCCCGACCAGACGATCGGGACCTCCTTGACCTCCTTCGGTCCCCGGCTGCCCTGCTCGACCAGAACTTCGCGGAAGGCCCGGTCGGCGATGATCCGGGTGTAGTCGTTGACGCCGCCGTTCCCCTCGGTCTTGCCGATGATCGCGATGACCCGGTCGGCGTCGATGACGCCCGCGTCGATCAGGTCGGCGAGGCCGGACGCGTCACTGACGTGCCGGATCGGCACCTTACGGACCTCGATGGGCTCAGGCACTGCTCCCGCCACCTCTCACCGGACGTCGACCTCCGCGTACCGCCGGCCTCCGGCCAGGGTCGGGTAGCCCGGACCACGGTCGAAGAACGGTTCGTCGCCGGTACGCGCCGCGCGCAGCGACGCGCGCAGCGCGTCGGACGCCGCCACGTCAACCGATCCGGCGGCGACGACCACGCCGTAGTCGTCGCGGGCACCGGTGACCGACACCTTGCCCCACGCCAGGTCCCGGGCCACCTCGTCGTACGGCCGGGTCAGCGGGTCGCCCCAGCCGCCCCCGCCGGTGGTACGGATCCGGATCACCTCACCGGCCCGTACCGGCTCAGCGTCGGCGAGGGCGTCCACCACCCGCTCGTCCGGTCCACCGGGATCGATCACCACGCTGAACGGCCGGCCGGCCCGACCGCCGCGCACGCCCCAGCAGGCCAGCACGGACCGGTCCGCGATCGACATGAAATGCGCGTCGGACAGCATCCGGATGTGCTTGTCGTACCCGAGCCCGCCACGGTACCGGCCCGGTCCACCGGAGTCGACCGCGAGACCCAGCCGCTCCACCAGGAACGGCCACCGGGACTCGGCGAACTCCACCGGGATGTTGCGCGAGTCGGGTACCACGTGCACGGTGTCCTCGCCGTCGGCGTAGTAACGGCCGCCGGAGCCGCCACCGAGCACCTCGCGCATCAGGTAGGGCCGGCCCTCCGGGTCGGTGCCGTAGACCCCGGTGTAGCGGATCGTCTCCTGGTCGGCGGGCATCCGGCCGTCCACCGCCTTGGCCAGTACCCCGGCGAGCACGCCGAGCAGGCGCAGGATGACGAAGGTACGGGCATTGGTCGGGGCCGGGAAGATCGGCGTGAGCAGGGTACCCGGGGGTGGGAACCGCAGCTCCATCAGCGGTACGACGCCCTCGTTGACGTCCAACTCGGCCATCCGCTCGGGGGTGTCGGCGAGGTTGCGCAGGATCGGGGCGAGCCACTTGGCCAGGAAGCTGCCGCCCGCGTAGTTCGCCGCGTGGTTGATCGGCCCCTTCGCCTGCGGTGAGGTACCGGTGAAGTCGAGCACCAACCGCTCGGGCGTCTTGGTGAGGGTGATCCGCTGGACGTGCAGCCGCGGCGGGTCGACCCCGTCGTGCTCGGCGTAGTCCTCCCACTGGTAGGTGCCGTCCGGGATCTTCGACAGGATCTCGTCCCGGTAGGTGCGCGTCGTGCTGTCGATGATGGCGTCGAAGCAACTGTCCACTGTGGAGCGTCCATAGCGGGCGAACAGTTCGGCCAGCCGGCGCGCCCCCATCAGGCAGGCCGAACACTCGGCGTCGAGGTCGGCGGCGAGCGAGTCGGGCATCCGCGAGTTGCGGGTCATGATCTTCAGCGCGGCTTCGTTGGGGGTACCGGCGTCCCACAGCCGGATCGGCGGGACCATCAGCCCCTCCTCGAACACGCTCGTCGCGTGCGAGGGCATCGAGCCGGGTACCGCACCGCCGATGTCGTCGTGGTGGCCGAACGCCTGCACGAACGCGACCACCTCCCCGTCGTGGCAGACCGGCACCGTGACGCACAGGTCCGGCAGGTGACCGATACCGCCCTCGGAGAGGTAGACGTCGTTGTGGAAGAACACGTCCCCGGGGCGCATCGTCTCAAGTGGATAGTCGCGGACCACCGGGTGTACCAACGCCGAGTAGGACCGGCCGGTCAGCTTGCGCAGCTTGCGGTCATGGATACCGGCGCGGAAGTCGTGCGCGTCGCGGATCATCGGCGAGCGGGCGGTCCGCCCGATCGCGGTCTCCACCTCCTTCTCGATCGAGGCGAGCGTGCCCTCGACGATCTCCAGCAGCACCGGATCGACCTTCACGAACGGGTCACCACCAGGTTGCCGAGCGGGTCGACCGACGCGGTGAAGCCGGGATGCAGCGGCACTGTCGAGCCGTACTCCTCGATGATCGCCGGGCCTGCCAGGGTGTCGCCGGGTACCAGGTCGGCGCGCTGGAACACCGGCGTGCCAACGTATCGGTCGTCGAAGTACACCGGCCGGGTGCCGCTGGGGTCGAGCGCCGTGGTGCGCGTGCCGGAAACCGGCCGCAGGGACGGACGGCGGATCGGGCCCACCCCGGTGACCCGCAGGTTGACCCACTCCACCTGCTGTTCGGGCCGGTCCCGGAAACAGTAGCCGTAGAGCTGTTCGTGCCGGTCGTGGAAGTCGTCCACCGCCGCGTCGAGGCCGTCCTCCACCGGTACCCGTACCTCGAACGCCTGCCCGTAGTACCGCAGGTCGGCGCTGCGCACGAAGCGGTGCCGCTGGTCGGCGAACCCCTCGGCGCGCAGCGCCGCCGCCGCGGTCGCGGTCAGGGCGGCGTAGTGGCGCTCTACCGTGGCGCGGTCGAGCGCGGCGTGCCGAGCCACGTAGGTCTGCACGTAGTCGTTCTTCACGTCCACGGTCAGCAGCCCGAACGCGGACAGGTTGCCCGGGTCGCGGGGTACCACCACCGCGCGCAGATCGAGGATGTCGGCGAGCCGGCACAGCAGCAACGAGCCCGAGCCGCCGAAGGTGGTCAGGACGAAGTCCCGGACGTCCAGCCCGCGCTTGACGGTGACCTGGCGCAGCGCGTTGGCCTGGTTCCACGCGGAGATCTCCAGGATTCCGGCGGCGAGCCGTTCGGTGCTCAGCTCCAGCTTCTCGCCGAGCGCGCGCAGCCCCTCCCGGCCGGCCGGTACGTCCAGCGGTACCTCACCACCGAGCAGGTGCGGCGGGATCCGGCCGAGGACGGCGTGGGCATCGGTGACGGTGGGCTCGGTGCCGCCCCGGCCGTAGCACAGCGGGCCCGGATCGGCTCCGGCCGATCGGGGCCCGACCTTGAGCGACCCGTCGCGGGAAAGCCAGGCGATCGAACCACCGCCCGCGCCGACCGTGACGACGTCGACCATCGGGATCTTCGACGGGTAGCCGCCGACCGTGCCCTCGGTGGTGAGCATCGGCTCGCCGTGCCGTACCACGCTCACGTCGGTCGAGGTACCGCCCCCGTCGAGGGTGAGCACCCGATCGACGGACAATCCGGGCCGCCCGGCGAAGCCCCGTGGCCCGGAATGTGCGCTGCCGGCCGCCCGGGCGACCAGGGCGGCGCCGAGCGCACCGGCGGCCGGTCCGGAGAGCACGGTGGTGATCGGTTGGTGCACGACCTCCTCGGCGGAGACGATGCCGCCATTGGACTTCATGATGAAGAACGGGACCCCGGGCAGCCGCTCGCGCAGCCGGGCGACATAGCTGGCGACCCGGGGCTTGACCGCCGCGTCGACGAGCGTGGTCATCGCCCGCTCATACTCCCGGTATTCGCGCAGGACCGCACTGGACAGCGAGACGAGCGCGCCCGGGTGTACCTCGGCGAGGATCTCCCGCATCCGCAGCTCGTGTGCCGGCTCGGCGTACGCGTGCAGGAAGCACACCGCGACGGAGGTGACCGCGGCGTCGCGGAAGAAGCGGGCCACCTGCCGGGCGTCGTCCTCGTCGAAGGGACGCAACTCCCGGCCGGTGTGGTCGAGCCGGCCGCGCACCGTGCGTACCAGGTCGGCGGGGACGATCCGGGGCGGCTTGACCCAGAAGTAGCTGTTGCCGTACCCGTCCGGCACGCTCTGCCGGGCGATCTCCAGCAGGTGCTCGAATCCCTCGGTGGTGATCAGGCCCAGCCGGTCGATCCGGCCTTCCAGGAGCTGGTTGGTGGCGACCGTGGTGCCGTGGCTGATCGCCGTCACGTCGTCGGTGGTGGCACCGGCCAACGCGAGCACCTTGTGCAGCCCGGTGATGAACCCGTCGGCCGGGTCGGCCGGCGTCGACGGCGTCTTCGTGGTGACGATCTCGCCGGAGTCCTCGTCGAACGCCACCAGGTCGGTGAACGTACCCCCGGTGTCCACCCCGATCCGGATCCGTCTGGTCAAGACGGACCCGCATGGGGAAAGCCGGTCCGCGCGGGACGGCGCAGGTCGTCCAGGTGCCGCTCGATGAGGGCCAGGTTGCGGTCGGCGAGGTGGTCGAAGCGCTGCGGCACGTTCGAACCCGGCGTGAGCGACGCGAGCGCGGTGGCCGGGTCGAGCCGGGCGCTCACCCAGCCCTCGTGCGACGCGGCCCGCGCGACCACCTCGGCGACCGGCGTCACGATCATCGAGTTGCCGAAGTAGATGACCCCCGCCGGGTCGACGCCGGTGGCGTTGGCGGCGACCACGAACACGTGGTTGTCGTAGGCCCGGGCCCGGTTGGTCAGCTCCCAGATGTCGGCCGAGCGCAGCAGCGCCGACGGGCGGCAGATCACCTCGGCGCCGCGGACCGCCTCGATCCGGGCAAGCTCCGGGTAGTCGCCGTCGAAGCAGATGATCAGACCGATCCTCGCCAGCGCCGTGTTCACCACGACGGCGGCGTCTCCGGGGGTCACCCAGCCGCCGCCGGCCCGCTCCTCGCCGCAGAACAGATGCGTTTTCCGGTATGCGCCGAGCACGTCGCCGTCCGGTCCGGCGACCATCGCGGTGTTGTACACGGTGCCGCGCTCCGGCCCGCGCTCGTAGGTGCCGAACACCACGTGCACGCCCAACCCCCGGGCCGCTTCCCGGATCGGCTCGGTGATCGAACCTGGGACGAGATCCCACAGGCGCTGCGGATCGACGCCCGGGGTGAACCCGGTGCTGGCCGCCTCGGGCAGCACCACCAGTTCGGCACCGGTGGCGTCCACGCACCGGTGCAGGTAGTCGACGCACGAGGCCAGGTTCGCCTTGACCGTCTCCGGGGTCAGCGGACCCGGTACCGGCGCCACCTGGACCGCCGCCGCGACGAACGGAACCATCGCTCTCAGCCCCTTCCGGAGCGGTCCGGCCGGCGGGCGATCAGCCCACCCACGATCGCACCGAGCAGCGTGGCCACGGCACCGAACGCCACCCCGACGGCGAAGTCCCGGCCGGGCAGTCCGGTGCGCCGGGCCCCGGCCGGCCTGGTGAACACGGTGGGCCCGGTCCCGGCCTCAACCGTCCCGACCGCTTCCGCCGCGCCGGTCAACACCCCGTCCACGGCGGCGAAGAACTCGCCGGCCGTCCGGCGCGCCACGCCAGCGAGCATCCGCTGCCCCACCCCGCCGACCATGCCACCGACCACCGCGTCGGCGTCGTACGCCACGGTGGTCATACCGTCGTCGCCGGGGGCGAGCCGGATCCGGGCCACCGCGTCGACCGTGCCGGGTGCCCCGGAGCCCGACGCCTTGAGCACGAACCCGTGCGGCGGCCGCTGGTCGGTCAGCACCACCTCACCCACGTACGTCCCCTTGACCGCGGCGACCCCGGCACTGACCGCCATCGTGTACGCGTCCGGGCCGGTCTGTTCCAGCCGCTCGCAGCCGGGGATCGTCCGGACCAGTACGGCGGGGTCGTTGAGCGCCTGGTACACCTGGTCCACCGGGCCGTGCAGGGTCGCCTCGCCAGCGATCTTCATCGATCCGCCTCCTGCCGTAGTTCCCACAGCTCGGCCGGGGAGATCGGCATCCGGCGGATGGGGATCCCCTCGGCGTCCTCGATCGCCGAGGCGAGCACGGCCGCGACGGGGATCACGCCGGCTTCCCCGGCACCCTTGACGCCCAGCGGGTTGAGCGGTGACGGCGTCTCCAGATGGTCGATCTCGATCACCGGCACCTCGGCGGCGTACGGGATCAGGAAGTCCATGTACGAGGCGTTGAGCGGCTGCCCGTCGCCGTCGTACACGATCCGCTCGTACAGCGCCCCGCCGACGCCCTGCGCCACCCCACCGTGGATCTGGCCCTCCACGATCCGGGGGTTGATCAGCCGGCCGCAGTCGTGCACCACGCAGTACCGCAGGATCCTGATCTCGGCGGTCTCCGGATCGGTCTCGACGATCGCCGCGTGCGCACCGGCCGCGAAGGTCGACCGCAGCGGCGAGTAGTAGTCGACCGCCTCCAGTCCGGGCTCCTCGCCCGCCTCGATCGGCGGCCGGTCCAGCCCGCCGCCGACGGCGAACTGGGTGGCCCGCTGGGTCTCCTCGTCGAAGGCGTACCGCAGCGGGTTGGCCAGTACGGCCACCGTCTTGAGCGGTATCCCGACCTGCGGGGTGCCCTTGACCCGGACCACGCCCTCGGTGATCTCCAGGTCCCCCGGGTCGGCTTCCAGCGCCTCACCGGCGATGCGCAGCGCCTTCGCCCGTACCTTCCGGGCGGCCAACGCGACCGCGTTGCCGCTCATCACCGCGGCCCGCGAGGCGAACGTACCGACGGCGTACTTGAACCGCCGGGTGTCGCCGGTGACCACCGTGACCCGTTCGACGGGTACCCCCAGCTCCTCGGCGGCGATCTGCGCGAACGTCGTCTGGTGACCCTGTCCCTGGCTGGTCAGGCCGGTGGCCACGACGACTTCCCCGGTGGTCTCCACCCGTACGTGCGCGCCCTCGTACGGGCCGACGCCGGTGCCCTCGACGTAGCAGCCCAGCCCGATGCCGACCCGGCGCCCCTGCGCGCGGGCCCGGTCCCGGTAGCCGGCGAACCCGTCCCAGCCGACCAGCTTCTTCACCTTCTCCAGCATGGCCGGGTAGTCGCCGGAGTCGTAGATCAACGGCCGGCCGTCCTGGAAGATCAGCCCGTGGTCGTAGGGCATCTCGTCCGGCTGGATGAGGTTGCGCTCGCGGACCACCGCCCGGTCCAGACCGAGCCGGGCCGCGATGGCGTCCATGGTGCGTTCCATCGCGAACACGCCCTGCGGCCGGCCGGCGCCCCGGTACGGCGTCACCTGGACGGTGTTGGTGTAGACCGACCTGAACTCGACCCGGTAGGCACCGGGCTTGTACGGCCCGAGCAGCTGGGTCGAGGTGACCACCGGCGAGATGATCCCGTACGGCGTGTAGGCCCCGTTGTCGTGCGCGAACTCGACGTCGAGCCCGAGCAGCCGGCCATCGTCGTCGAAGCCGACCTCGACGGTGTGCCGCTGGCCCCGTTCGTGCGCGGAGGAGACGAAGTGCTCCCGGCGGTCCTCGGCCCACTTGACCGGGCGGTCCAGCCGCATCGCCGCCCACGGTACGAGTACCTCCTCCGGCCAGGGATGCACGATCTTCACGCCGAACCCGCCGCCGACGTCCGGGGCGATCACCTCGACCCGGTCCACCGGTACGTCCAGCTTGGCGGACAGCGCGAAGCGCACCGAGGTGGAGGTCTGCGTCGAGGAGTACACCCGCAGCGACCGGTCCGCCGCGTCCCACCGGGCGTACACCCCCTTGCCCTCCATGGGCATCGACGCGGATCGTTCGATGTCGAGGTCGAGGCGCAGCCGGTGCGGAGCCACCGCGATGGCCGCCCGGGCATCGCCCACCTCCTGGACGAGATGGGCCGCCACGTTGTCCGGTACGTCGTCGTGCACGGTATCCGTCGCCCGCAGCGCCGCCTCGATCCCGACCACGGCCGGCAGCGGTCGGTAGCTCACCCGGATCCGCTCGACCACGTCCTCGGCGACGTACCGGTCGCTGGCCACCACCATCACCACCGCCTCGCCCACGTGCCGCACGGTGTCCCGGGCCAGAGGGTACCCGGTGCGCGGCGCGTGCAGCGCCGGGTGCGGGATCAGCAGCGGCAACGGTTCGGCGACCCGGCCGTCGAGGTCCTCGTAGGTGTAGATGGCGACCAGGCCGTCGACGTCGAGCGCGCCGGAGACGTCGATGTCGAGGATCCGCGCGTGTGCGTGCGGGCTGCGCACGAACGCCACCCCGAGCGCGTCCTGACCGAGGTCGTCGAGGTAGCGGCCGTCGCCGCGGACCAGCCGCGGGTCCTCCCGGCGGGCGATCGGCTCACCGAACATCCGGGTGCTCACGCCGGCTCCGTGCGCTGGAGTCCGGCGCCGCCCGACCCGGCGGCGCGCAGCAGCCCGGCGCCGCCCGACCCGGCGGCGCGCAGCAACTCCGCGGCGCGCAGCACCGAGGCGACGATGTTCTGGTATCCGGTGCAGCGGCACAGGTTGCCGCCGATCGCCTCGCGCGCCTGCTCCTCGGTCGGGTCGGGATGCTCGCGCAGGTATGCCGTGATGATGGTGATGAAGCCGGGGGTACAGAAGCCGCACTGCAGGCCGTGGCAGTCCTGGAACGCCTGCTGCACCGGTCCGAGGCCGCCGTCCGGAGCGCGGCAGCCCTCGACCGTGGTCACCTCGGCACCGTCCACGCTCACCGCGAACAGCAGGCACGAGCGCATCGGCGCGCCGTCCACCAGGACGGTACAGGCGCCGCACACCCCGTGCTCGCAGCCGACGTGGGTACCGGTCTGGCCGAGGTCGTGGCGCAGGCAGTCGGAGAGCAGCCGCCGGCCAGGTACCCGCGCGGTCCGCGGTACCCCGTTGACCACCAGCCGGACATCGTGCAACTGCTCGCTCACCGACCCCTCCGGTTCGTTTCGCGGGACGCTCCGGTGCGACGTCTTCCCTCGTCGCCGCGCTCCTCGGTCCAGACGCCGCCGCGCCCCGCTGCACTCACCGACCCCTCCGGTTCGTTTCGCGGGACGCTCTGGTGCGACGTCTTCCCTCGTCGCTGCGCTCCTCAGTCCAGACGCCGCCGCGTCCCGCTGCACTCACGGCGCCACCTCCGCGGCGGCCTGCGCGGCGGCCTGCCCGGCCCGGGCGGTGAGCACCCCGACCAGGTGCCGCCGGTACCCGGCCGTGGCGTGGATGTCGTCGTCCGGCTGTACCGCCGACCGGGCCAGCGCGGCGGCCCCGGCCCAGTCGGCGCGGTCCCACGGCTGCCCGGTCACCGCGTCGGTCAACTCGACCGGTGTCGGTGTCGGCCCGACCGACACGTACACCGCCCGGGCCCGGGCGACCCGGCCGTCCCCGTCGAGCGTGACGAGCACGCCGGCTCCGCACACCGCGTAGTCGCCGCGCCGGCGGGACACCTCCAGCCAGGCGGATCCGGTGCTCGCCGGAGGCAGCGGGAAGGTCGCCTCGACGGCCAGCTCGCCGGGGCGTACCGCCGATTCGAGCGGACCGACGAAGAACTCCCCCGCCGGGATGTCCCGCGTGCCCGAGACCGAGGCGACCGATACCCAGCCATCGACGAGTGTCAGTACGGCGGGCAGCTCGGCGGCGGGATCGGCGTGGACCAGGCTGCCCACCGTGGTCCCCCGGTTGCGGATGGCCGGGTGCGCGACCTGCGTGGTCGCCTGCCGCAGCAGCGGAAGTACCGCGTACGCCGGCGCGTCGCACTCGACCGTCACGTGCCGGGCGAGCGCGCCGACCCGGACCGCACCGGCCTCGCACCGCACGTATGACAGGGTGCTCAGCCGGTTGATGTCGACCAGATGGCCCGGAGCGGCCAGCCGCATGTTGAGCAGCGGCACCAGGCTCTGGCCGCCGGCCAGCACCTTGCCGTCGGAGCCCAGCTCGCCGAGCAACGCGAGCGCGTCCGGGGCGGACTCCGGCCGGTGGTAGGTGAAGGCGGAGGGCTTCACTCGGTCTGCTCGCCCTCCTCCCCGGGTTCCCTGGCAAGCTTCCCCATCCCGACACGGTAGTCTCGCACCTACCGTCGACTCCATCGCCGCACGCGTCCCGACCGCGAGGGGGTGCTGGTGTGCCACCCGGCCCGGTGACCGCGTCCACGCCGATGGCGGCGTCCGCCGCGGTCGGCGCGCTGCTCAGCGGTCCGCCCCGGGCGGTCGAGGTCGCCGTGGTCACCCCGCAGGCCGTCTACCTCGCGACCGGCGACCCACGGTGCCCGGCGCTGTGCCTGGTCGGCCCACGCGCCGTACGGGTGCCGTGCGCGCTGGTCGTCGGGCGGATGCCCGCCGGAAGCGTGGTCGGCGACACCGGTCCCGCCGGTGCGGGCACCCTGTCCCTGCCGTCCTTCGGCGGCCGGGTCGCCCGCTGGTGGCGACCGCCGCGCCCGGACGGGCTGGACACCAGCCAACTGCGGTCCGCCGCGGTCGAGCTTTCCCGGCGGATACCGGAGGTGTCCACCCCCCGGGCGCTCGACGGGCTGGTCGGCGCGATCGTCACCGGAGGTCCGCTCACCGGCCCGGTGGCACGGCTGGTCGGTTGGGGCCCCGGGCTGACCCCGATGGGCGACGACCTGCTGGCCGGCATGCTCGTGACGCTCGGCGCCCTCGGCGCGCCCAGCTTCGAGCCGCTCGGTACCGCCGTCGGCGCGCTCGCCCCCACCCGTACCACCTTCGTGTCGGCCGCGCTGCTGCACCACGCGGCGCGTGGGGAGTGCATACCCGAACTGGCCGCCGTCCTCACCGCGCAGCGGGACGGCATCGCGGTGGCCGCGGCGGTCGACGCGCTGCTCGGCATCGGCCACACCTCCGGCGCCGGTCTGGCCCGGGGAGTGCTCGCCGCGTTGGACCTGGTGTCGCGGTGACCACCCGGCACCTGGAACTACGTCGCGGCACCTACCGCGACTCGGTCCGGCTGATGCAGATCAGCCGGGCGCTGCAGGGCGTGCCGGGGGTATCCACCGCCCTGGTCGCGATGGCCACCGGGCTCAACCTGGAGCTGGCCGCCGGCATGGGGTTCACGCCGCCGGACGGGGCCGCCCCGGACGACCTCGTCATCGCCGTCGCGGCGACCGACCGGGCGGCCCTGGACAGCGCGCTCGCCCGGCTGGAGGCCGACCTGCACGACACCGCCGCCGCGACGCCGGAGGGGTCCGCGGCGGTACCGCCGAGGACGGTCGGTACCGCCGTGCGCCGATCGGGTGCCGGGGTGGTACTCGTGTCCACCCCGGGCCGGTACGCATTCCTCGACGCGATGGACGCCCTCAACGCGGGCGTGTCGGTGATGCTGTTCTCCGACAACGTTCCGCTCGCGCAGGAGGTCGAGCTCAAGGAGGCCGCGGGGCGCCGGGGCCTGCTCGTCATGGGTCCCGACTGCGGTACCGCCGTGGTGGCCGGCGTGGGGCTGGGCTTCGCCAACGTGGTACGCCCGGGACCGGTCGGTCTGGTGGCCGCCTCGGGTACCGGCGCCCAACAGGTGATGAGCCTGCTGGACGCGGCCGGCGTGGGGGTGTCGCACTGCCTGGGCGTGGGAGGCCGGGACCTGTCCTCGGCCGTGGCCGGCCGGTCCACCCTCGCCGCGCTCGACGCGCTCGACGCCGACCGCGCCACCGAGCTGATCGTCCTGGTCTCCAAGCCACCCGACCCCGAGGTCGCCGATCGGGTCCGCGGGTACGCCGCGACGCTGCGTACCCCCGTCGGGTACGCCCTGGTCGGCCCCGGTCGACCGGACCTGACCTCGGCGGTCGAGGGGATACTGCGCCAGCTCGACCGGGCGGTACCCCCGTCCTGGCCGGTCTGGTACCCGGCCGAGCCGCAGGTGTCGCGCCCCGGCGCGCTGCGCGGTCTGTTCGCCGGCGGGACCCTGCGCGACGAGGCGATGGTCATCGCCAGCGACACGCTCGGACCGATTAGTCCACAGTGGACAGTGGAGCCAGGTCGCCGTCGAGGCCACGCGATGGTGGACTTCGGGGTGGACGAGCTGACCCGGGGCCGCCCGCATCCGATGATCGACGGGACCGTGCGGCTGGCCCGACTCGACACCGAGGCGGCCGACCCGTCCTGTGCCGTCATCCTCCTCGACGTCGTCCTCGGGTACGCCGCCGACCCGGATCCGGCCGCCAGCCTCGCACCGGCGATCGCCGCCGCCCGTACCCGCGGGGTGGCCGTCGTGGTGTCGCTCGTCGGCACCGCCGGCGACCCGCAGGACCTGCTCCGGCAGGCGCGGGCACTGTGCGGCGCGGGCGCCACGGTGTTCAGCTCCAATGCCGGGGCCGCCCGGTATGCGGTGAGCCTGGTGGCTGCCTGATGAGTGCTCCGCTGCGCCGGTTGCTGGCCGCGCCGCCGCGGGTGGTGACCGCCGGTGCCGAACTGTTCGCGACGGCACTTGCCGGGCAGGCCGCCGACTACACGACCGTGGCATGGCAGCCGCCACCGGAGGCCGCGACGGACCCGTTGGCCCAGGTACTCGCGGATCCGCGCCGGCAAGCGGCCAACCAGCACGCGGTCGAGGCGATGCTCGCCGCCGGGGCGCACCTGGTCGACGTACAGCCGGCGGCGGCCGTGGTCGGGTTGGAGCCGGGCCGGTTCTGCCACGCCGGGCCGCCGATCACCTGGGAGCGGGCGAGCGGGCCGATGCGTGGCGCGCTGATCGGCGCGATGCTGCTGGAAAACCTGGCCGACGACCCGGCCGGGGCGCAACGCCGGCTCGCCGCCGGTGCCGGCGTCGACCTCGTACCCTGCCACGCCCTGGGCGGCGTCGGCCCGATGGCCGGGGTCGTCTCCCCGTCGATGTGGGTCTTCGTCCTGCGCGACGAGGCCCACGACCGGACCAGCTGGTGCACGCTCAACGAAGGGCTCGGCGCGGTGCTGCGCTACGGCGCCTACTCCCCCGACGTGATCAGCCGGCTGCGCTGGATGGCCGCGGTACTCGGGCCCGCCCTGCGGGCGGCGGTCCGCGCGCACGGGCCGGTCGATATCAAGGCGATCATCGGCCAGATGCTCGCGATGGGCGACGAAGGCCACAACCGCAACCGTGCGGGTACCCTGATGCTCCTGCGCGACCTGCTGCCCGATCTGCTCGACTGCGGGCTGCCCACGGCGGACGTCGCCGACGTGGCCCGGTTCATCGGCGGCAACGACCACTTCTTTCTCAACCTGGTGATGCCGGCGGCCAAGCTGCAGACCCGGGCGGCGGCGGGCATCGCCGGGTCGACCGTCGTCACGGCCATGTCCCGCAACGGCACCGACTTCGGTATCCAGGTCTCCGGCACCGGCGACGCCTGGTTCACCGGCCCGGCGGCCGTACCGGAGGGCCTGTTCCTCGGTCGGTACGGACCTGGCGACGCGAACCCGGACATCGGTGACTCGGCGATCACCGAGACCGCCGGGCTGGGCGGGTTCGCCATGGCCGGCGCACCGGCGATCGTCCGGTTCGTCGGCGGCTCCGTCGCCGACGCGCTGCGTACCAGCCGGGAGATGTACGAGATCACCCTTGCGGAGAACCCCGGGTACGCCCTGCCGATCCTGGACTTCCGCGGGGCACCGACCGGCATCGACGCGACCCTGGTCCTGCGTACCGGGATCCTGCCGCAGATCAACACCGGAATCGCCGGACGGATCGCCGGTACCGGACAGGTCGGCGCCGGTCTGGTGAACCCTCCGTTGGAGTGTTTCGTCTCCGCCCTGCGGGCGCTCGCCGAAGCCGTACCGGTACCGGACCGGACGGCGGCACCCCCGACCGGGTAGCCGCCGGAGGGCGTCCCCAGGATCGGGAACGCCCTCCGCCGGTACCGGCCGGCGGCTCAGACCGCGAGCCGCTGACCGGGGAAGATCAGGTTCGGGTTGCTCCCGACCACCCCGATGTTCTTCTGGTACAGGCCTTGCCAGCCGCCGTTGACATGGTACGTGGCGGCGATCTTCGTCAGGTTGTCGCCCCGCTGCACCACATAGGTGCCGGTGGACGGGACGGCGCTCGGCCGGGCCGGCGCCGTCTGTGCGGGCGCCGCGTGCCTGGGCGTGGACTTCGGCGCCGGACGGTGCGCCGGCTGGCGCGTTGTCGCGTAGTGCTGGGTGGAGCCGGCGCGCTTGCCGCAGACCGGCCAGGCGCCGATGCCCTGGCCGGCGAGGGTACGCTCGGCCACCGCGATCTGCTGCTCCCGGGTGGCCAGGTCGGCCCGTGCGGCGTACGCCTTGCCGCCGTACGCCGCCCAGGTGCTCTGGGTGAACTGCAGGCCACCGTAGAAGCCGTTGCCGGTGTTGATGTGCCAGTTGCCGCTGGACTCGCAGGCGGCGACGGCGTCCCAGTTCACGCCCGGAGCGGCGTGGGCGGTGCCAGCCGTGCCGAGCAGAGAGGCCACACCGACGGCGCCGGCGGCCACGGTACCCACGGCCACGCGCCCGGTGATCCGGCGCAGCGCCGAAGCTCGGCGATGGCCGGCAGGATGGTGATGGTTTGCCATGAACGGTTTCCCTTCACGCCTGCGGGGTGAGCTGTCGGGTTCGGGCCAGGGCGGCCCGGCCGCCGGACGGCGGCTTCACCCCGAGGTACGCCACGGGCGTACCGAGGAACCTGGGTCCCCCGCTCCTGCCTGGTTGGGTAGCTCACCGGCCGGTGGCAGGATTCGACGTCGGCGGCCGGGCAGCCCACGGGTTGCGGGCCGGCAGCGAACGTAACCGCTGCTCACCGCCATCACCAACCGGCACAAGGGCGATCGTGAGATCCCTCACCCGGATCCGCTCACCGGTGAGGCGGATGTGGCGGATGTCCGGTTCACCTGCTCCATTTCTGGTTGCCTCCGCCGTTGCGCGCGGCCAGGCAATCGCGCGCCGGCCGGCAACGCCCTGCGCAGACCCGCGTGGGAGCGATCTCAAGACATCGTTGTCAGCAGTGACCCTGCGATCAGGAAAGACCATCGACGCACTGCTGTCAACATTGAAGTTTGCCGATCATGCCGCCGCGCTCGGCCCAGCCATATCGGGCTGGCGCACCGATCGGCGCGACTATCGATAACTTTCTTTCCAGGTGTTGACAAGTTTCTTACCAGTAGGCAACGATCGGCGAGAGCGCTCTCGCACCTACCCATCCCCCGAGGCGTCCGCACCTCCGGCCCGTCCCATCCGCGTGCTGCCCGGCGTAAGCCGGTGCGGCCTCCGGCCGATGGCGCGACGCCTCTCGCGAGAAGAGGCAAGTCCTGATGACTGTCGATCAACCTGCGGCACCCGGTCGGCGTACCGGCACGCGACGGCTGCTGCTCGCCGGTCTGGCCGTGCTCGCCACGGTCGCCGCTTCGATGGCCGCCATACCGGACGCGGGCGCTTCCGTCCCGCCCACCCCGTCCGGGTGGACCCAGGTGTTCGCCGACGACTTCAACGGCCCGGCAAACACCGGCGTGAACACCGCCAACTGGCTCTACGACCTGGGTACCGGCTACCCCGGCGGCGCCGCGAACTGGGGTACCGGCGAAATCGAAACCATGACCAGCAGCACCGCGAACGTGTACCAGGACGGCGGCGGCCACCTGGTCATCAAGCCGCTGCGGGACGGGGCCGGCAACTGGACCAGCGGCCGGATCGAGACCCAGCGCACCGACTTCGCCGCACCGCCCGGTGGCAAGCTGCGTTTCGAGGCGTCCCTGCAACAGCCCAACGTCAGCGGTGCCGCGGCGGCGGGCTACTGGCCGGCGTTCTGGTCGCTGGGCGCCCCGGCCCGTCCGGTCGGCGCGACCAACTGGCCGGGCATCGGCGAGATCGACCTGATGGAAGACATCAACGGACTCAGCTCCGAGTTCGCCACCCTCCACTGTGGAGTCGCGCCCGGCGGTCCGTGCAACGAGTACACCGGGCTGGGTAGCGGTCAACGCGCGTGCCCCGGTTGCCAGACCGGCTTCCACACCTACGCCATGGAGCAGGACCGCAGCGTCTCACCGGAGCAGATCCGCTGGTACCTCGACGGCAGCCAGATCTTCAGCGTCAGCGCCAACCAGGTCGACGCGACCACCTGGAACAACGCCACGCACCACGGCTTCTTCATGATCCTCAACGTCGCGATCGGTGGCTCCTTCCCGGCGGCCTTCGGTGGCGGTCCCACCGCGGCCACCCAGTCCGGCGTACCGATGCTCGTGGACTACGTCGCCGCGTACACCCAGGGCGGCTCGCCGCCCCCGCCGTCGTCGGGCCCGACCGGCCCGATCACCGGTATCGGCGGCAAGTGCGTGGACGTGCGGGCGGCCAACACCGCCAACGGCACCCCGATCCAGCTCTACGACTGCAACGGCACCAACGCCCAGCAATGGACGGTGGCCGGCGACGGGTCGATCCACGCGCTGGGCAAGTGCCTGGACGTCACCAGCGCCGGTACCGGCAACGGCACGCTGATCCAGCTGTGGGACTGCAACGGCACCGGCGCCCAGGTCTGGCGGTTGCAGTCCAACGGCGCTCTGGTCAACCCGCCGTCCGGCCGCTGCCTCGACGACCCGGCAAGCAACACCAGCAACGGCACCCAGCTCCAGATCTGGGACTGCAACGGCGCCGCCAACCAGCAATGGCACCTACCCGCCGGCCCGATCACCGGCATCGCCGGCAAGTGCGTCGACGTACGCACCTCCGGCACCGCCAACGGGACCCCGATCCAGCTCTACGACTGCAACGGCACCGGCGCCCAGCAATGGACCGTCACCGGCGACGGATCCCTGCACGCCCTCGGCAAATGCCTGGACGTCACCTACGGCGGCACCGGCAACGGCACGCTGATCCAGCTGTGGGACTGCAACGGCACCGGCGCACAGCAATGGCAGACCCAACCCGACCGGACCCTGCGCAATCCCCAGTCCGGCCGCTGCCTGGACGACCCCGGCGCCAACACCGCCAACGGCACCCAACTACAGATCTGGGACTGCAACGCCGGTACCAACCAGCAGTGGAACCTGACCTGAACGGTCTCAACCGAGACGGCGGGGCCGGGCCCGGGTGCGCGGCGTTGCGCGCCCAGGTCCGGCGCCGTCCCCTCCAGCCAGGAGCAGATCGCCATGAGCAGACATCGCTGGTGCCTCAGAGCGGCCTTCGTGACGCTGGCGCTCACCGTCGGCGCGCTGGTCGGCCTACCCGGCACGGCACGGGCCGCCGGTTCGCTGCCCTGCGACATCTACGGCGCGGCCGGCACACCGTGCGTCGCGGCGCACAGCACGGTGCGCGCGCTCTACTCCGCTTACCACGGGAGTCTGTACCAGGTGAAGCGGGCGTCGGACAACGCCAGCACGGACATCGGTCTGCTGGCCGCCGGAGACTACGCCAACGCGGCCGCGCAGGACCTGTTCTGCGCGAACACCTCGTGCATCATCACGATCATCTACGACCAGTCCCCCCGGCACAACGACCTCACCATCGAGGGGCCCGGTACCGCCGGGGGCCAGGATGTCGGCGCGAACGCCGCCGCGCTGCCCGTGACGGCCGGCGGTCACCAGGTATACGGCGTCTACATCGCGCCCGGCACCGGCTACCGGCACTACGTCGGATCCGGCGTCGCCGTCAACGGCCAGCCGGAAGGCATGTACATGGTGGCCAGTGGGACCCACGTCAACGGTGGCTGCTGCTTCGACTACGGGAACGTCGAGGCGACGATCGCCGACACGGGCAACGGCCACATGGACGCGGTCAACCTCGGCACGACGTGCTACTTCCCGCCATGTACCGGAATTGGCCCGTGGGTCGCGGCGGACCTGGAAAACGGCCTGTTCCAGGGCAACCGCGCCAACCCGGCGAACCTCGGCAACGCCACTCCGTTCGTCACCGCGCTGCTCAAGAACAACGGCCAGACGACGTTCGCGCTCAAGGGCGGCAACTCGCGGTCCGGCGGCCTCACCACCTGGTACAACGGGCCGCTGCCAGCCGGCGGGTACAGTCCGATGCACCAGGAGGGATCCATCGTTCTCGGCACCGGCGGCGACAACAGCAACTGGTCCATCGGATCCTTCTTCGAAGGTGTGATGACGGCCGGCTACCCCACCGACGCGGCCGACGACGCGGTGCAGGCCAACATCGTCTCGGTCGGGTACGCGGGTTCGACCGGCCCGACTCCCACCGCCGGCACGATCATCGGCCCCGGTGGCAAGTGCGTCGACGTCCTGGGCGACGACACCGGTGGTGACGGCGCCAGTGTGAACCTCTGGGACTGCCAGTCCTGGGCCGTCGATCAGCACTGGACGCACAACGCCGACAACTCGCTGTCCACGCTCGGCCGCTGCCTCGACGTCACCGGTAACTCCACGGCACAGGGCGCTCTGGTGCAACTGTGGGACTGCAACGGTCAGGGCAACCAGAAGTGGGTACAGCAGGCGGACGGCTCGCTGCGCAACCCGCGGTCCGGCCGGTGCCTCGACTCCCCGTCCGGTGGTACGGCGAACGGCACCCGCCTGCAGATCTGGGACTGCAACGGCACCGGGGCGCAGAAGTTCTCGGTCAACGGCGGCGGCACGATCATCGGGCCCGGTGGCAAGTGTGTCGACGTCTCCGGTGACGACACCGGCGGCAACGGCTCGGCCGTCCAGCTGTGGGACTGCCAGTCCTGGGCGGTCGATCAGCACTGGTACCACAACGCCAACGGTTCACTTCGTACGCTCGGCCGCTGCCTGGACATCATCGGCAACGGCACGGCCAACGGCACCAAGGTCGAGCTGTGGGACTGCAACGGTGTGGGTGGCCAGAACTGGCAGCAGCAGGCGGACGGCTCACTGCGCAACCCGCAGTCCGGCCGGTGCCTCGACTCCCCGTCCGGTGGGACGGCGAACGGCACCCGCCTGCAGATCTGGGACTGCAACGGCACCGGCGCACAGAAGTTCGCGTTGAGCTGAGCGGAGCAGCCGGCGGCATGCCGGCCGCGACCATCCCACCGTACGGATCATGCCCCAGGCCCGCCAGGGTCTCGGCTGGGCCTGGGGGCTCCCCGGGCGACGGGTTGCCGGTTATGTCGAGGCATTATTGAAGCCTTGATGCATTGTCGAGCCGGTAGCTGGGTTAGTCTGCTACCCGACCGGAGTGATCGGTGGGGTGGGATGGAGTCGAAGCGAACAACCGCTCGGGACATGCGCCGGGCCAACCGGTCCGTGCTGCTCACCCGGCTCTACCGGGACGGCCCGCTCAGCCGGCACGAACTCGCCCAGAGCACCGCCCTGAGCCAGGCGAGCGTCAGCAACCTCGTCGGCGAGCTGATCGAGGAAGGGATCGTCGAGGAGGCCGGGCAGGTCGAGTCCGACGGCGGGCGACCGCGGGTGCTGCTGCGGGTGGCGCCCGAGTTCGGCTACGTGGTCGGCGCCGATGTCGGCGAGACCCGCGTACAGGTCGAGCTGTTCGACATGTCGATGACGGCGCGGGCCAAGGCCGACTACGCCATCGAACCGACGACGCCACAGCCGGCCGACGTGGTGAGCCGGGTGCTCGACGGGCTGGAGACGGTCGTGGCACAGGCCGGAATCGACCCGGCCCGGGTACTCGGCGTCGGTGTCGCGGTGTCGGGCGTCGTCGAGCGTACCGCCGATGCCGTCGTGTACGCCCAGACGCTGGGCTGGGACGCGGTACCGCTCGGCGCGATGCTGCGGGCCGGAACGGACCTGCCCGTGCACGTCGACAACGGCGCGAAGACGCTCGGGCAGGCGGAGATGTGGTTCGGCGCCGGCCGCGGCGCCCGGCACGCGGTCATCGGGCTGGTCGGCTCCGGCGTCGGCGCGGCCGTGGTCGCTGACGGCGCCAGCTATCGCGGCTCACGTAGCAGCGCCGGCGAGTGGGGGCACACGACGATCGTCTACGGCGGGCGCCCGTGCCGCTGCGGTGCCCGCGGCTGCCTGGAGGCCTACGTGGGTGCCGAGGCGATACTCGACCGCTACCGTCAGGCCAACCACGGCCGGGCGGCGCAGGGCCTCGACGAGGAGTCCGCGATCAGCGCCCTCCTGCAGACCCCGACGAAGACCGCGACGAAGGTACTCGCCGAGACGGTCGGCTACCTCGGCGCCGGCTTCGCCACGCTCGTCAACCTGTTCAATCCGGAACGGATCGTCCTCGGCGGGTGGGCCGGCCTCGCCCTCGGCGAGCGGTTCATGCCCGAGATCCGCGCGGCGACCGCCGAGCATGCGCTGCGCCAGCCGTTCGCGCAGACCTCCATCGTGCTGTGCGAGCTCGGGCAGGACGCGGTCGCGCTGGGCGCGGCGACCCTGCCCATGGCGCGCCTACTCAACAACGGCGGCGTGCTCCGGTCCTAGGCTGCCGGTTCCGCCCGTTGCGGTGCGTTGGCCCTCCGGTGCGCGCTGATCAGGCGGGCGTACCGGTAGCCACTCTCCTTGATGGTGCGCCGTTGGGTCTCGTAGTCGACGCGCACGATCCCGAAACGCTTGTCGTAGCCGTAGGACCATTCGAAGTTGTCCAGCAGGGACCAGACGAAGTAGCCGGCGACCGGTACGCCGCGGGCCGCGGCGCGGGCGCACGCTTCGATGTGCCGCTCCTGGTACCCGGCGCGTTCCTGGTCGTCGACCGTACCCGACGGGGTGATCTCGTCCCGCCACGCCGAGCCGCTCTCGGTCACCACGATGCGCCCCGGTTGGTACTCCTCGCTGACCCAGACCAGCGTCCGTTCGAGTCCGTCCGGGTAGACCTCCCAGTCCATCGCCGTCCTGGTGGCACCGGGCACGCTGACCTGGCGGGCGTGCGGCGCGGGCCCGTCCGGGTCGTCCACGACCAGCTGCCGGAAGTAGTAGTTGACGCCGAGGAAGTCGGTGGGTGTGGCGATCCGCGCCAGGTCGCCGTCCCGCACCGGCGGCTCGACACCATAGGACTCCACCATGTCGGCCGGGTAGCCGCGACCGAACACCGGGTCCAGCCACCAGCGGTTGGTGTGCCCGTCCATCCGGGCCGCGGCGGCGACGTCTTCGGGGCGGTCGCTGGCCGGCTGGATCGGGCTCGGATTCACCACCATGCCGATCGACGCCGGACGGCTCGCGTTGGCCCGGATCGCCTCGGTGGCCAGGCCGTGGCCGAGCAGCACGTGGTGCGACGCGGCCACCGCGCGGTGCAGGCTCCGCTCGCCCGGCGCCATGCGGCCCTCCAGGTAACCGATCCACGCCACGCAGAGCGGCTCGTTGACCGTGTTCCAGCTGCCGACGCGATCGCCCAGAGCACCGGCGACCACGGCGACGTAGTCGGCGAAGGCCTCCGCGGTGGTACGGCTGGGCCAGCCACCGAGGTCCTGCAGTATCTGCGGCAGATCCCAGTGGTACAGCGTGACGACCGGGGTGATACCGCTTGCCAGCAACGCGTCGACCAGTCGGTCGTAGAACGCCAGCCCGGCCGGGTTCGGTTTGCCGACACCGTCCGGCACGATCCGCGGCCACGCCACGGAGAAGCGGTACGCGTCGATGCCGATCCGGCGCATCAACTCGAGATCCTCCGGCCAGCGGTGGTAGTGGTCGCACGCGACGTCGCCGTTGTCGGCGTTGTCGACCGCGCCCGGCACCCGGCTGTAGGTATCCCAGATCGACGGCTTTCTACCATCGACCGCGACGGCGCCCTCGATCTGGTACGCCGCGGTGGCGGCGCCCCAGACGAAGTCGGGTGGCAGCGTTGACAGGTCGGACACTGATCGGTTCCCCTCATCCTCGTGGGTGGTGCTCACTTGACGGCTCCCGCGGTGAGGCCCGCGACGAAGTAGCGCTGCAGCAACAGGAAGCCGACGACCACCGGCACGCTCACCACCAGCGACGCGGCCATGACCTGGTTCCAGTAGACCTGGTACTGCGTCGCATAGCCCTGCAGGCCGATGGCGAGCGTCCGGCTGTTCTCATCGGTCATCACCGAGGCGAAGAGCACCTCGCCCCAGGCGGTCATGAACGCGTACACGACCACCGCCACGACGCCCGGGATCGCCGTGGGCAGGATGACCCGGAACAGGATCCGCAGCGGGCCGGCGCCGTCGACCTGGGCCGCCTCGTCCAGGCCACGCGGGATCGAGTCGAAGTAGCCGATCAGCATCCAGATCGAGAACGGCAGCGAGAACGTCAGGTACGTGATGATCAGGCCGGTACGGCTGGCGTACAACTCGATGCCGGTGGCGTTGCTCAGGTTGACGTAGATGAGGAACAGCGGCAGCAGGAACAGGATGCCGGGGAACATCTGGGTGGAGAGCACGGTCACCGAGAACGCCTGCCGGCCCCGGAACCGGTACCGGCTGATCGCGAACGCCGCGAAGATCGCGACAGCCACCGAGAACAACGCCGCGATGCTGGACACCACCAGGCTGTTCATCAAGTAGCGGCCGAGCGGCACGGTGGTCCACATGTCGATGAAAGCCTGTGCCGTCGGTTGGCTGGGCAGCCAGGTGAAGGCGCCCTGCACGTCTTTCAGCGGCTTCGCGGCGGAGCTGACCATCGCATAGAGCGGGGTGAGGACGAACAGCGCCAGCAGGGTCAGCACGACGCGCCGGCCCCAGCGCTCGGCCGCGGACTCACGCATGGGACCTCCTCCGGTTGGTCACCAGCAGATAGAGGGCCGTGACGACGAGCAGGAACACCAGCAGCGCGACCGACATCGCCGAGCCCTCGCCGAAGTTCCAGGCGATGAACGAGCTCTTGTAGATGTGGATGGAGATGATGTCCGCCTGCCTCGGCGCCGAACCGCCGAACAGCACGTACGGCGTGTTGAAGTCGTTGAACGTCCACAGGAAGAGCACCAGGAGCAGTACCTGGTTGACCGGGCGCAGCATCGGCAGCGTGACCGACCTCAGCCGGCGCCAGAAGCCGGCACCGTCGATCGCGGCCGCCTCGTACAGGTCGCTGGGTACGTTCTGCAGGCCGGCCATCAGGCACAGGAACGCGAACGGCCAGGACCGCCAGACGGAGACGACCAGCAGTGCGAAGAAGCTGTTGTCGCCGATGAGCCAGAAGGGCGCCTTGTCGGTGAGCCCGAGCTGGTCGACGATGACGTGGTTGATCAGGCCGGTGTCCCGTTGGAAGAGGAACGTCCAGGTGATGACCGCGGCGTACACCGGCAACGCGTACGGGGTCAGGAAGAGCGTCCGGAGCAGCGACCGCCCACGGAAGGGACGCTGCATGAACACCGCGGCGGCGAGGCCGAACAGCCAGGACAGCCCGACGGACAGGACCGTGTAGACCGCCGTCACCCAGAACGAGTGCAGCAGCTGCAGTCCGGTCGCCGAGCTGAGGTTCAGGGTGGTGCGGTAGTTGCCGAGGCCCAGGAACGGCGCGGTGGACCAGTCGCGGATGTGGAACTGGGTCAGCTCGAGCAGGCTCATCCACACGCCGACCAGCATGGGCACGATGTGGATCGCGAGCTCGAGGACCAGTGCCGGCAGGAGCAGCAGGTAGGGCAGGCGCGATCGGTTCGGCCCGCGCCGGGTCGCCGGTCGGCGCGCGGCGCCGCCGTCCTCTGCCGTACCAGCTGACCTGGCCGTGCCCGCGGCCGTGGTGGTCGCCATCGTGTTCCCTCTCGGCGGGTGGCCGTGGAAGGGCCCCGGTGCCCCTTCCACGGCCACCCTGTTCGGCCGGACCCTGCTCAATGGATCTGTTGCTGCGCCTGGGTCAGCTTGGCCTTGATCGCGTCGTCGGTGATCGGCTTGCCACTGGCCGCGTCGGCGAACAACTCCTTCATCGCGGTACCGATGAGGGTCTCGAACTGGCTCTCCTGTGCGACCTGTGGCAGGGGGGCCGCACTCTGGTTGAGTACCTCGGAGAGGACCTTCTGCTCCGGAGCCTGGAACGCCGCGTCACTGCCGGCGGTCTTGACCGAGGGCAGCGAGCCATAGGTCTTGTTCAGTGCGACCTGCTCCGCGTCACTGGTCATGAACTTGACGAACTGCAGGGCCGCGTCCTTGTTCTTGGTGAACTTGAACACCGCCATGTTGATGCCCGCCACCATGCTGTTGACCTTCTTGCCCCCGCCCGGCGCGTTCTCCAGGAACGGCACCGGCGCGACACCGTACGCGTCGGGGCTCATGTTCTGCGCCTTGAGCGACGAGCCGGCCGCCTGCCACAGCAGCATCGCGGCCTTGCCGTTGGCGAAGTCCGAGACGGACTGGTTCTGCGCGTACTCCGCGTTGCTCGGGTTGACGATCTTGTCGGTGGCCATGAAGCCGATGTACCGCTTGACGGCGGCCACGTTCTCCGCCGTGTCGAAGGTCGGCTTGCCGGACGAGTCGAACCACGCGCCGCCGTACTGCTGGCTGAAAGTGAACGCGTGGTGCACGTTCTCGGACACGTTGGCGCCCTCTTCGGCCAGGCCCCACTGGCCCGCCTTGGTCAGCTTCCTGCCGTCCTCGACAAGCTCGGCCCAGGTGGTCGGCGGCGCGCTGATGCCCGCGTCGGCGAAGGCCTTCTTGTTGTAGTACAGCGCGTACGCGAGGCTGTACAGCGGTACCGCCGTGGGTGGCTTGTCGGCGGCGCCGGCCGCCGCGAGCGCGGCGGGCACGAAGCGGTCCTTGCCCCCGACCGCGTTGATGGTCGGGTCGTCGAACTGCAGGAACGCGCCGGTCGCCTGCAGCGACGCCGACCAGGTGTTGCCGATGTTCACCACATCCGGGCCCTTGCCGGAGGTGGCGGCGGCCAGCAGCCGGTTGAGCAGATCGGACCAGGGCACCACTTCGACGTTCACCTTGATGCCGCTCTGCTTCTCGAACTTGTCCAGCTCGGGCTGGAGGATCTTCTTGTCCGCCTCCAGACTGGAGCCCTGGTTGCTGGCCCAGTAGGTGAGGGTCTTCGGTGCGCTGCTGGACGAGCCACTGGACCCGCTGCAAGCGCTGAGGGAGGCCGCGAACAGTACTGCCACCGCGGCCATGGCGAGGTGTTTTCTAGGCACGGTCAGCCCCTTCTCGGGGTGGGCGGAGTTTAAGGGTTGAGCGACATTAAATTAGCCCTTGAACAATGTTTTCATTAAAGTCGCGGCACACCCGCTCGTCAAGGGCTCACCAGCCCACGGCGACGAGCAGGTACTGGGGGCTGCCATGGGAGATGAACGAGGACTGGCCCGCGTAGTCGTCGTACGGGAAGCCGTAGGCCAGCCGGTTGATGGCATGGTCGTGCCAGAACCTCGCGTAGTAGTTGGCCGGCGCGGCCTGGTAGTACCGGGTGGGATCGGACCATTGCGACTGGGGCAACGTCGCCACGTGCCGATTGAGCGCGGCGCACATCGCCGGGTCGCCCGCCAGGCTGGCCGCGCATCCGAAGATGTCGGAGGTAGCCGCGGTGACGCCGACCGACGCCGCGTAGCTGGTGAAGTAGTTGGCGTTCACTCCGCCGGCCCGGAAGCTCGGGTGGCTGCCGGGCGCGGGGATCCGGTACGGCGCCTGGTCCTGCGCCAGTACCTTGAACTCGGTCGGTACCTCGTTGATGAACCTCTGGAAGGTGACCGGACGGTCCTCCTGGAAGGTGGCGAGGTCCTCGCCCACGGAGACGTCGTACCCGTCGTGGGCGTGCAGTCGCATGGCCAGCTTGACGCTGAAGCCGTCGACCCGGGTGGTGTTGCCGTTGAACACCGACGCCCCGACCGTGAACTCGATGAAGTCGGCGTACTGGCTGGTCGGCGAGCCGAGGTAGAAGTACATCCGGCCGGCCGAGTTCACCGGCATGTCAAGGTACTGCTGCTCGGCGATCGAGTGCACCTGCCCGTTGAAGCTCCAGTACACCTGGCTGTCCGGGTAGTGGCCGTTGGTCCGGTTCAGCACCTTGACCATGAGCACGTTCTGGGCCGGCGGGATGCTGCTCGTGTCACCCCAGAACGAGCCCGGATCCGGGCTGGGGCTGGGCGTGGCGCCAGTGGTGTGGACCGCGAACTCCCACAGCGAGTAGCCCCACTGGGTGGCCCGGGTCGTCCCGTACATCCGCACGTACCGGCCGCTGCCGGTCACGTTGAGAGTCTGGGTGCCGCCACCACCGGAGCTGGTCGAGTAGATCGATGTCCAGGTCGCGCCGTCGGCCGACACCTGGATCTGGAAGGCCGTGGCGTAGGCCGTTTCCCAGGTCAGCACCACCTGGCAGATGCCGACCGTGCCGCCCAGGTCCACCTGCACCCACTGCGGGTCGCTGAACGCGCTCGACCAGCGGGTCCCGGTGTTGCCGTCGAAGGCGGCAGAGGCCGGCGTACCGGCGTTCTCGACCGAGGAGGCGGTGGCCGGCCGGCCCTGCGCCGCATTGGCGGTGCCGCAGGTGCCGCCCAACGTGCCGTACACCTGGAACTCCCACAGCGAGTAGCCCCACGGCGTGGCCCGGGTGGTCCCGTACATCCGCACATACCGGCCGGTGCCGTTGACCGCCAGGGTCTGCGTACCACCGGCACCCGAGGTGGTCGAGTAGATCGAGGTCCAGGTCGTGGCGTCGGCCGACACCTGGATCTGGAACGCCGACGCGTAGGCCGCTTCCCAGATCAGCACCACCTGATCGACGGTGGCGATGGCACCCAGGTCGACCTGGAGCCATTGCGGGTCGCTGAACGCGCTGGACCAGCGGGTGCCGGTGTTGCCGTCGACGGCCGCGGAGGCCGGGGTACCGGCGTTCTCCACGGACGAGGCGGTGACCGGCTTTCCCTGGGACAGCAGGGCACTCGCCGCACTGGCCTGCCGCACGGCGATGGCGGCATAGGCCAGCAGCAGCCCGGTCAGCACCACGACCGGGATGAGGATCGATCGCCGGTGACGCGTCATCGTTACCACCCCTGTAGGCCCGCACCGTAGGGATAGAGCGGGTTTCCGTAGTTGGTCGGCACCGTCTGGCCGGCGTCGATCCGCGCCCGGATGTCGGTGCGGTTCGCGTCCGTGGCGCCAAGGTCGTAAGGCAGGTCCCAACTCTCGACCGCGTCGGCCGACACATCGGTACCGCCCGGTCGCAGGACCTGGTCCAGGCTGCGCGGGAGCTGCCAGGGCAGCTTTCCGCGCGGTGCGTAGTCGCCGAAGAGCAGGCTGGCCGCGGCCGGGCCCAGCTCCTCACCGCCGCGGTACGTGACCACGATGGCGTTCGCCAGACCACTCCAGTCCGAGATCACGTAGGGGCGCGGCAGGACCAGCAGCACCACCACCGGGATCCCCTGGCTCCGGAAGTTCTGGATGACGGACAGCTGGTCGGCGGGCAGGTAGGGCTGCTCCTTCACCCAGTTGGTGGCGTGGGTGTAGGACGCCTCGCCCACCGCCACCACAGCCAGCTTGGGCGACGGGCCGGTGTCCTGGTAGACGTTCACGCCCGCGGTCGCCGCCCGCGCCCTGATCGCGTCGAGAATGTTGCGGGATCCGTACTCCTGGTGGAAGTAGCTGGTCCAGACGCAGCAGGAGTTGCCGTCGGCGGCACGAGGTCCGGCCACCACGATGTTGTCCCCCGCCGCGAGCCGGAGTGGGAGCAGACCGTCGTTCTTGAGCAGGGTCATGGATTCGCGCGCCGCCTGGTTGGCCAGGGCGGTGTACGCCGGGGTGTGGAACCGGTAAGGGCCGTTGACCGGGTCGCCGTACGGGTTCTCGAAGAGGCCGAGCTGGAACTTCAGGCGCAGCACCCGCCGGACCGCGTCGTCGATCCGGCTGGTCGGCACGTTGGCGGTGAACGTGGCGAGGGAGAAGCCGGTCGCGCCGGGGTCCGCGCCGCCCATCACATCGGACCCGGCGTTGGCCGCGCCCACCCAGTTCCCCGGGGGTAGCCAGTCGGTGGTGATGAGGCCGGTGTAGCCGAGGTTCTGGCGCAGGTACGCGAGGATCTTCGCGCTGTCTCCGGCGCCCGGCCCGCCCGGATCAAGGTACGAGCTGCCGGCGTACCCCGGCATGATGTTGACGGCACCGGCCTCGATGGCGGCCCGGAACGGGATCATGTGGTACTTGATGGTCACCCCGTCATAGACGATCAGCGCTTCGCCGCCGGCGCCCTCGCCGGGCCAGTGCTTGACGGTGGCGAGAACCGACGCGGGGTTCAGCTCCGGTCCGCCCTGTAGCCCCGCCACGAGCGCACGCACCTGGGCCGCGGCGACATCGGCGTTCTCGCCGTTACCCTCCTGGATGCGCGGATAGAGCACCTTCGTACCCACCTCCGCGAGCGGGCCGAGGACGCCCCGGGTACCCACCTCGAGCTGCTCGCGACGCTGCATGTCGCCCAGCCGGTAGTCCAGCGCGTAGTCCCGCCCCGCGGCCAGCGCGCTCTGCGTCGGGTAGGTCGTCTGGTAACCGTGGATAGTGTCGCCGGCCGAGACGAACGGGATGCCGAGCCGGGTCGCCGACGAGGCGAGCAGGAAGTTGTTCAGGTCCTGTGCCTGTGCCGGCCCGAAGTGCCAGCCCGCCTGCGGATAGACCTGGGCGTTGTAGAACATCTGGTAGGCCTTCTCCTGGACGGTCATCCGCCCGAGGAGGTCGTTGACCCGCGTCTCGACCGGCTGGTGCCAGTCCTCGTACGGCTCGATGGTGCCGTCCCGGTTCAGGTCCCGGCTGCCGTTGATGACGGGTACCCCGTCGGCGACGGTGGTCACGGTGGGGAGATAGACGCTGAAGGTACGGATGTTGGAGACGGTGGTCGCGTTCGACGCGTTGACGGACACGACGAACCACTTGTAGGTCCACCGATCGGGCAGGTCCCAGGTCGGCGTGTAGCTCGTGCCGGTGGGCTCGGCGACCTTGGTGTAGAGGTCGATCAGGTTGCCGGACGCGGTGAAGTCGTAGTCGGTCCGGCTGATGTTGAGCCAGACCTGGTACCGGACCGTGCCCGTGACGCTCGCCCAGGACAGCGCCGGCCGGCGGGTGTTGGTGATCATGGCACCGCTGGCCGGAGCGGCGAGAGCGAACTGTCCGGTGGTGGCCGGTGGGCGGGTCGGCCCGGAAAGCATGGGTGGAGTGGAGACCGAGGTGTCGACGGTACCGTGCACCTCGAACTCCCACAGCGAGTAGCCGTAGCCGGTCGCGCGCGCGGTCCCGTACATGCGCACGTACCGGCCGGTGCCGCTGATGGCGAGACTCTCGACACCACCCCGGCCGGTTGTCGTCGTGTAGATGGTGGTCCAGGTGACCGCGTCGGTGGACACGTCGATGTGATAGCCGGTGGCATAGGCGGTTTCCCAGTCCAGCACCACGCCGCTGATCGTCCCGGTACCGCCGAGGTCGACGTAGATCCACTGCGGGTCGCTGGCGAGGCTGCTCCACCGGGTGGTGGTCCGGCCGTCCAGCGCCGCCGCGGGCGCGTTGCCACCCTCCCACGACGAGGCCTTCACCGGCATGAACTGCGAGATGACCGGTCCGGAGACGCCGCCACCACCACCGGCCACGTGGATCTGGAACTCCCACAGGGAGTATCCCCAACCGGTGGCCCGCGCGGTGCCGTACACCCGCACGTACCGCCCGGTGCCGTTGACCGCCAGGGTCTGCGTACCGCCGGTGCCGGACGTCGTCGAGTAGATCGACGTCCACGTCGCCGCGTCGGCGGACACCTGGATCTGGAACGCCGAGGCGTAGGCGGCCTCCCAGTTGAGGACGACCTGGCACACCGACGTGGACCCGCCGAGATCGACCTGCAGCCACTGCGGGTCGCTGAACGCGCTCGACCAGCGGGTGCCGGCGTCGCCGTCGACCGCCGCCCCGGCCTGCGTACCGGCGTTCTCCACCGAGGAGGCGGTGGCCGGTCTGCCCTGCGCCGCGTTGGTGGTGCCGCAGCCGCCGGTCGAATCGACGGATCCGTAGACCTGGAACTCCCACAGGGAGTACCCCCAACCGGTGGCCCGCGCGGTGCCGTACACGCGCACGTACCGGCCGGTGCCGTTGACCGCCAGGGTCTGCGTACCGCCGGTGCCGGACGTCGTCGAGTAGATCGACGTCCATGTCCCGGCGTCGGCGGACACCTGGATCTGGAACGCCGTGGCGTAGGCGGCCTCCCAGTTGAGGACGACCTGGGCGACGGTTGCCGTGGCGCCGAGATCGACCTGCAGCCACTGCGGGTCGCTGAACGCGCTCGACCAGCGGGTGCCGGCGTCGCCGTCGACCGCCGCCCCGGCCGGCGTACCGGCGTTCTCCACCGAGGAGGCGGTCGCCGGCTTCCCCTGCGACAGCAGCGTCGGTGCGGCGCCGGCCGGAACCGTCGAGGCGACGACCGCGCTGCCCAGGACGAGGGCCACCACGCCGGCAACGGCGACCATTGTGCGACGACCGATCCGTCGATTCATCGGGTACTCCTTGCCGGTGGGGCCGGCCGGCGCGGAAAGCTCGCTACGCCGCGCGGCCGGTCCACTGTGGACGTCAGGTCAGGGGTAGCTGACGACGTTGCTCGGAACGGTTGCGGTTCCGCTGGCCGGTCCCCCGGTGTTGTTGATGACGTGGCTGATCGTTCCGTTGCCGCCCAGCGAAACGGTGAGCAGATCGTGGAACCGCACACCGGTCGCGTTGGGTACCTCGAAGCCGCGGTCGGCGACGATCGACGGGTCGACGTTGAAGTAGCAGTAGCTGCCCAGGCCCCAGGCTTCGTGCGAGGTCACCGAGTCCGCCACCTTGTACGCGGCGTAGCCGTTGGCTCCGGTCCGCCAGGCCGCCTGGTTCGGCGGGTCGTACGGCATCTCGTTCTGCAGGAAGATGGTCCGTCCGCCCTGGCCGTTCCAGATCACCTCGTACTTCTGGTAGTGCTCGACGAACAACCCGTACGCCGTCACGTTGTTGCCGTTGACCACCAGCCCGGTGTCGGCGGTGTTGGTGGTCCAGCCGACCCCGCTGCCGTGGTCGGCCCGCCAGGCCCAGATGTGGTCGATGAGCGTGTTGTTGCTGTTGACCACGAGGCTGGTCGTGGCCGACCCGGGTCCGGCACCACCGATCCGGAAGAAGACGTCCTGGATCGAGGTCGGGTTGGCGGCGTGGCTGGCCGTCGCGCCGGTCGGGCCGACCTGCAGCAGCACGGGCGAGGTCACCGTACCCGCGTCGAAGAGCAGCCCGCCCAGCTTGACACCGTCCACATCGGACACTGCCATCGCGGTGACCCCGTTGTCGGGAATCACCGTCGGGTATCCGATGCCGAGGATCACGGTGTTGGCGCGGGTCACGTTGATGGTCTGGTCGACGTGGTAGATGCCGGGCGTGAACAGCAGGTTGAGGCCCTGGCTCAGCGCGCTGTTGATGGTCGCCGCGCTGTCACCCGGCTTGGCCACGTAGAACTGGCTGAGCGGGATCGACGAGCCGGGCGTCGGCCCGCCGGCCCAGGTGGTGCCCTGCGAGTTCGTCCGCAGCGACGGGACGAACACGCGGTACCCGCCGGCCGGGTCCAGGTACAGGTATGGCTTCTCCCGCGTCACCGGGCTCTGCGCCAGGGTGGTGTAGGGCGGGTCGGGGAAGCTCTGCGCGGGAGCGCCGACGACGCCGGAGAACGTCATGTTCCACACCCCGTTGAGCCACCCGCCGACCTGGCTGTCCCGGGTGAACCACTGCTGCTGCGAGTACGGCTGGACGGTACCGCTGACCCGGCTGTCGGCGATGTACCCACCGCTGGCCCACCCGTACCCGGTCGGCGCGAGGTTGAGGTCACCGTGGACGTCCATCCGGCGGAACGGAGCCGCCTGCGCGACCGCCCAACGGGTGAAGCCCGCCGAAGGGTAGATGGACAGGTTCTCGGCGGAGCGCCAGAAGTTCTGGGTGGCGTTGCCGCCGAACCAACCCGCGTCGACGGTGACGTCGCCGTTGATCCGGACGTCGCCGGGATTCTGCCCGAGACCGGCTATCGAGGTGTAGAAACCGATCTGCGCGTTGATACCGCTGTAGGTCCCCGGCTTGAACAACAGGGCGTACCGCTGGGTGCCGAACTGGTTGCTCTCCTGCTGGCTGAACACGGCGTCCAGCTGGCTCTGGATGCTGGCGCTGGACATCGTGGGGTCGAAGACGATGACGTTGGGGCCGAGAGAACCACCACCGGGCAACGACGATCCACTGTGGACGGTCAACTCCCAGAGCGAGTACCCCCAACCGGTGGCGCGGACCGTGCCGTAGACCCGGAGGTACCGGCCGGTCCCGGTGACGTCGAGGGTCTGCGTGCCGCCGGTACCGGTGGTGGTGGAGTAGATCGTCGTCCAGCTGGCCCCGTCGGTGGAGAGCTGGATCTGGAACGCTCTGGCGTATGCCGCCTCCCACTGCAACACGACCTGACAGACCGCGGTACCCGCGCCGAGGTCGACCTGCAACCACTGCGGATCGCTGAACGCGCTGGACCACCGGGTCGCCGTGTTGCCGTCGACGGCCGCGGCCGCGGGCGTGCCGGCGTTCTCGACGGACGATGCGGTGGCCGGCTTGTTCAGCGCGGCGTTGGCGGTGCCGCAACTGGTGCCGCCCAGGGTGCCGTAGACCTGGAACTCCCACAGCGAGTACCCGTAGGGGGTGGCTCGGACCGTACCGTAGACCCGGACGTACCGGCCGGTCCCGCTGACATCGAGGGTCTGCGTGCCGCCGGTACCGGTGGTGGTGGAGTAGATCGTCGTCCAGCTGGCTCCGGTGTCGGAGACCTGGATCTGGAATGCCTTGGCGTACGCCGCCTCCCATTGCAGGACCACCTGGGTGACGCTCGCCGAGCCACCGAGGTCGACCTGCAACCACTGCGGGTCACTGAAGGCGCTCGACCACCGGGTCGCCGTGTTGCCGTCGACGGCCGCGCCCGCGGGCGTGCCGGCGTTCTCGATGGAGGATGCGGTGGCCGGCTTGCCCTGGGACAGCAGGGTGCTCGCCGCGTTGGCCGACGTGACGGTCACCGCCACGCCGGCCAGCAACACCAGCATGGCGGCGATCAGTGCCAGGACATGGCTGGTCGCGCGGCGGCGGACCGCGGGACGGGGGACGGACGGCATAACGGCTCCCTGGTCTGGGGTGCGTGGACTCGGGCCGGTACCGGGAGAGCGCTCAATCGATAGAGTTACGTATGTTAAATTAACTGTCAAGATAAGTCTCGAAGAAATTCTTGGAAGTCATGACGCGATGGGCTCGATCGAGGCGCAGCGTGCCCCATCGACGCTGCCGGAGATCGCGGATCTACGGCAGCGCGGCACTGGCCGCGCGACTCTGACGTCTTACTACGGGCCGGACGGGCCGCCCGTGCACGCCTCGGCTGGGGCGGCCGGCCCCGGGACGAGACTTTTGTTGTCGGCCCTAACATATTCCCGGCTGACGACCGGTCGCAAGGGCCCGCAGCCGACGACTGTTGCTCTTCGTAAGGTCTTGACTTCTGTTAGAGAGCGCTCCTACCGTCAGCGCTGGGCCTGACATGGACGGATCGGGCCCACGGCGGCGACCCGGTCGGCCGGACCGGAGAGCCACACCGGTGCCGGTTCCGCGGCCAGATGGACCACGGAGCGGGCTCCGGGTTGGTCGTGGGCCCGCGGCCAGCGCGACGCACTCCACGCGAGTGGTCCCGCCAGTCGCGGCCCGCGGCGAGGTCGGGCGACGACCCGCCGCTCGCCGTCCTCGGCGGACCGGCAAACCGTTCGCCCGCCTCGACAACGAGGCCACGGGGCGCATCGTCACGTGTCGCAGGCACCGGTGGCCGACACCGTACAGCGATCGTCGACCTGGAACGGATGATGACGATGTATCTCCAAGTACTGAGGCGCCTGTGGCATTCCAGCAAGACCCGGCGGCGGGGCAGAGTCAACGTACGCAACATGCCGGCGGCTGTGGTATGTATCGCCGTGCTCGTCATCGGCGGCCCGTCCGCCGTCGGCGGGCTACGCGGCGGGGGCACGCTCTACCTCGACTCGACCGCTTCGATCTCCTCCCGGGTGGAGGACCTGCTGGGTCGGATGACCTTGCTGGAGAAGATCGGCCAGATGGACCAGATCGTGGTTGGTGCGCTGCGGGACAGCGCCGATCCGGCCGACGGTGTCTGCCACAACTCGGGCGGGAACAACGATCCGCTGCAACCGTCCTGTTTGGACAATGTCCTCATCAAGAACTTCACCGGTTCCATCCTGGCCGGCGGTACCGACAATCCAGCCCTGAACACCGGGCGCGGTTGGGCCGAGTGGTACAACACGATCCAGCATCACGCCATCGAGAACTCCCGGCTGCACATCCCGGTCGTCTTCGGGGTCGACGCGGTACACGGCTTCGGCCACCCGTACCAGGCGCCGCTGTTCCCGCACTCGATCGGGATCGGTGCGACGTGGGACCCGGACGCGGCGCGGACCGGCGGGGTCACCACCGCGCACGGCCTCGCGGCCACCGGGTGGACGTGGGACTTCGCACCCGTGCAGGATCTGTACCGGGACAACCGGTGGGGCCGGGCATACGAAACCTGGGCCGAGGAGCCGGTGCTCAGCGCCGCGATGGGCGCCGCCTTCGTGACCGGGCTCCAGGGCACCAGCGGCCAACGGATCCCGGCGGCCGCCACGGTGAAGCACTTCGCCGGATACTCCGAGTCGATCAACGGGCATGACCGGGTCGAGGCGCAGTTGCCGGTCCGGTACCTCCAGGACGTGTTCCTCCCGTCCTACGCCGGTGCCATCGACGCGGACGCCGCCACCGTCATGGTGGACTCGGGCTCCATCAACAACATCCCGGCCACCGCGTCGCACTTCCTGCTCACCACCGAGCTGCGCGACCGGCTGGGCTTCAAGGGCGTGGTCATCAGCGACTACGGTGACGTACCGGCGCTGGCCACCACCTACCACATCGCGGCTGACTTTCCTGGCGCCATCGCCAAGGCGGTCAACGCCGGGGTGGACATGTCGATGACGCCGTTCGACTACGCCGGCTGGAACGCCGGTCTCCAGCAGGACGTACAGCGGGGACTGGTGTCGGTGGACCGGATCAACCAGTCGGTACGCCGGATCCTGCGGCTCAAGTTCGCGCTCGGCCTGTTCGACCACCCGTACGTCGATCCGGCCCACGCGGACGCCGCCGTCACCGCCGGACGGGACGCCACGCTCAGGGCGGCCCAGGAGTCCATCACCCTACTCCGCAACGAGAACAACCTGCTGCCGTTGTCAGCCGGCGCGAAACTGGTGGTCACCGGACCCAGCGCCGACTCGATGACCAACCAGCTCGGCGGCTGGAGTGTGAGCTGGCAGGGCGTCTTCGGCGCCGGGCACGTCTGCTGCATGGGACCGCCCGACCAGATCCCGCCCGGTACCACCGTCCTCAATGGACTGCGGGCCGCCGACCCGAACGTGACCTACGCTCCGGACCAGGCGGGCGCGGTCGCCGCGGCCGGATCGGCCGACGCGATAGTCGTCGCCGTCGGCGAGAAGGCCTACGCGGAAGGGCTCGGCGACAACCCGGCTGCGGCCCTGCCCGCCGACCAGAAGGCGTTGGTCGCCGCGCTTGAGGCGACCGGCAAGCCGGTCATCGTCGTGGTGATCGCCGGCCGGCCGTTGGGTCTCGGCCCGGCGGCCGACGCACCCGGCCTGCTGATGGCCTACCAGGGCAGCACCGAGGCCGGGGCAGCGGTCGCCGACGTACTGTTCGGGAAGGTCAACCCCAGCGGCCGGCTCCCGGTGAGTTGGCCGTCCGAGGCGGACACACCAGGTGGCGACTTCTGCGGGACCTGCCCGTCGCCGCTCGGTGACCAGCCGAAGTTCTTCGACCAGCTGCCGGACACCGGATTCGGGCAGGGACACAACTACAACCCGCGCTACCCGTTCGGCTTCGGTCTCAGCTACACCACGTTCCAGACCAGTGGCCTGTCGGTCACCGGGTCGGTCTCGCACCGGGGCACTGTGCGGGTCACCCTCACCGTCTCGAACACCGGCACCCGTAGCGGTACCGATGTGGTACCGGTGTATGTGCAGCAGCCGGTCAGTGATGTACTCGTGCCGCCGCAACGACTGGTGACTTTCACCCGGGTCGCCCTGAACCCTGGCCAGTCGCGAACAGTCCACCTGTCGTTCCCGGTGTCGGTACTCGCGGTCACTCCTGGCGACCTCGATGCCACCGGCCGCCCGGAGGTCGAGCCCGGCACCTATCGGGTACAGGTCGGCTCGGCGTCGGCCACCTTCACGATCGACTGAGGCGACGGGGCGGCCCCGGGTGTAGCCAACCACCCGGGACCGCCCCGGAGCAGCCAGGTTCAATCGTGGTGCCCGCCGCGGCGGCGGAGTCGTATCCGACCCGGTCCGCTACGGCCGGGCCCGTTCGAAGTACGCCACGCACTCGCCCTGGTTGGAGAACGGCGGCTGCTGGAAGCCGCGCCAACCGCCGTCCAGGCAGTCCCGCTTGTCCTCCTGCACGGTGTAGGTGCGCAGGTTGGGGTCGGCGCTGATCTGCGCATCGGTGTACTTGATGGTGTCCCAGCCCTTCCGCGAGTACAGCCGGGTCTGGTCGGCGTAGTACGGCGAGTTCGGGTCGGTCGACTGCGAGTAGGTGAGGATCTGCCGCCCGGTCGGGCCGGTCGGGCCGAGCTGCACGGCCATCACGAACGACGAGCCGTGCACGATCTTCGGGTAGCCGACGCCCGGCACGAGCGGGGCGGTGATGACGTTGAAAGCGCCGGCCTCGTGGCGCTCGCCGTGGATGGGGATCCGCTCGGTCCCGCGCGGCTCGCTCTGGATCGCGCCGAGCGGCGCGTCCAGTGGGATGCCGGCGAGCTTCTGGACCGCGTCGGCCAGCGCGGTGAGCACCCGCGGGTCGGCAACGGCGAGGCTCCGGGGAGTGTTCACCGGATCGGTGGGAACGAACGGGTCCGCGAAGCGGATACCTCCGGCGAGCGCGAACTCGCGGAACACGTGCGCCCCGCGGCTGTCCAGGTTGGCGTGCAGGTCCCAGGCCCGCAGCGCGGCGCACGCGGCGCTCAGGTCGACGCTGGCGCCGTTGGTCGCGGTACCCGTCGGGTGCGCGGTACACAGCCCGACGAGGTCGTCGCGGACCAGCTCCCCGCCGTACACGCGATCGCCGAACTCGACCTGCCACAGGTTGGCCGTGGTGAACCTCGTCCCGGGCAGCCCGTCGGTCCCGGCGATCCGCTGCTGTACCTGGAGCAGGCCCAGGCGGGTACGCAGGCTGCGTGGCGTCGCTTCGTCGCCGATGATCCGGGGGAAGCCGGTGAGCGGCTCCTGCGGGTTGGCCAGCCAGTAGCTGTCGTTGGAGTTGGTCACGTAGTCGGCGCAGAAGCGTACCGGCAGCCGCGACGGGCCGAAGATGCCGGGCACCGCGGCGTCGGGGTCGGTGCCCAGGGCGCAGGCCGAGGTCGACCCGTCGAGCACCGCCTGCCCGGTCGTCGCGTACAGCGGCTTGAACGGCGCCGGCACGCAGGCCGCGGCCAGCTCGTCGGTGAGCCGCGGGATGACCGAGTGGTCGCCGTAGAGCGCCTCGCCGGTCGAGTCGGCGGCGATCACGTTGACCCACGGCAGGAACTGGTAGTGGTCGAGGACCGCCTTGAGCTGGCGCACCGATCCGGCCCGCCCCATCTGGAGCCATCCGTCAATGGCCCGGTTGTTCGTGGCGTTGCTGTCGGTGATCGCGTACGCGGTGGTCGTTGTCCACGGGAACGCGCCGGGCACCACGACCACCGGGCCGAAGCGGGTGTCGTACAGGGTACGGGTGACCGGAACGGTGCCGCCCGTGGGTGACGGTACCTGGATGGTCACGGTGTGCCGGGTCATCTGCTCCGGCCGGCCGTCGAACAGGTACGCCGTCGGATCCCCGGGCACCAGGGTCAACCGCTGCCAGACGAACCGGCGGGCGGTCGAGACGGTGTGGCTCCAGCCGAGCGTGGCGTTGTGCCCGATCTCGACCATCGGGTCGCCGATGAGCGCCGCGCCCTCGACGTCGTACACACCTGGGATGCGCAGGTGCATCCGGTAGAACCGCTCGGCACCGTCCCACGGGAAGTGCGGGTTGGCCAGCACCATCCCGGTGCCGTCCACGGTCGCCTCGCGGCCCAGCCCGTAGGCGTTGCTGCCGAGGCCGGCAGCGGTGCCGTCGAGGGTGGCCGGCAGGGCGGTGGCGGCGGTCGCCGCGGTGGCGCTCGGTGGCGCGGCGCCGACGATCGCGTCCAGCAGCGCCCGCGAGCTGGCCCGGATCACGTTGGCCCAGGTGGCACGCCACAGGTCCAGCTCGCTGATCTGGCGTACCCACGGCTTGGCCCGGCACGCCGGGTCGGTGAGGTTGGCTACCCCGGTCCTGCGCAGATAGTTGTTGTACCCGGCCGCGAAGCCACGGACGAGGTCGTGTGCGGCAACCGACGGCGCGTGCACCCCGTCCGGTACCCCGGAAAGGAAGCGCTCGAGGGTGCCGTCCTGCTTCGCCTTCTGGAAGAACAGGTCGCTGCGCACGTTCGGCTCGGTCGGGCCGAAGTATCGCGAACGGGTGGCGTCAACGGTGACGATCTTCTCGGCGATGACGCAGATGTTGTCCTCGGCCTGCACGTGGCCCACGCCGAAGCCGAGGCTGGCGAAGTCGGCGGCGGTAATGTGCGGCACACCGTAGGACGCCCGGCGGATCTGGGCCGAGTACCCCCGGATCTTTCCGGCCGGCTCAGCGGAAGCGGGTGCGGCACTCGTCAGCACGCCGACGAGGAGGGCGCCGGCCACGACGGCGCGGCCGACCGCCGTGACAACGCCGGCCCGGTTGGATCGTCTGGTCATCGCGCACCTTCCGCCGTCTCGGACTGGTCGGTGGTACCCCGCCGGGCCGCGGATGCGACCCCGACGGTTGTGGTCAGTTTGTCACTTCTTGACGGTGGGTCGCCACGCGGCGGGATCGTGCGACGCGGCATAGCGGTGGCGGTGGTACGGGAGCGGGCTAATGATGCTCGCGGATTCGATGGGGCCGTTGTGGGTATCCGTCCTACTGACCGGGGCGGGCCCGGAGTGACCGTCGGTGCCAGCGGCGGCTCGTGCGCGGAGGAGGAGCAGCGATGCGGAGCGGGTGGGTGGGCCTGGCCACCCTTGGTGTGGCGTTCGCCGTGACGGCCTGCGGTAATAGCGGCCCGAGTGGCACCGCGACGGCGTCGCCGTCAGCAACCCCCGGCGGTACGGCTGGGCCGGTGCCCGCGTGCGTTACCGGCAGCTGGCGGTCGACCTCGGCGAGCACCACCGCCGGCACTGCCGGCAACGGTGTGACCGGGACGATCAGCGGTGGTCAGGGCGTGACGTTGACGATCGGCGGGAACGGCGCCGCGAAGGTCGACTTCGCCTCGATGCAGCCGATCACGTTCGCCGTCACCGCTCCCGCCGGCAGCGTCAAGGGCGAGTACAGCTACCGCGGGACGGCCAACGGCACGCTGCGGTTCCCGGGCGGGTCCGGCACCGCCGTCCCAGGCGCCACGTCGTCCGCGACGGGTTCCGCCGGCCCGGCGACCACGGAGTCCGCCGGTTCGGGGGCCACGGCCTCCACGGGTACCCCGGAGGCGACCGGCACCTGGCAACCGGCCGGCGACGTCAAGTGGGAGGACCTGCGGCTGACCCTCAAGCTGACCGAGCCGATCAACCAGACGTTGTTGAACGACGCGAGGATCGGCAGCGTCACCGGCAACCAGACCAGCCAGGCAGGCAACGCCGTGGACCTCCAGCCGGTACTCCGCCAGGGCACGTACACCTGCGGAGGCGGGACGCTGACCGTCCGGCCGCAAACCGGACCGGCGAGCGTCACCTGGGTATTCCAGCGGGGATGAGCGGCTGCCATGGGAGAGACTCGTGCGCCGGACCAGTGGACTCCGGGTCGGATCGCGGGCGGGTACGCCCGGTGGATCGTCCGCCTGCGGTGGCTGGTGGTGGCATTCTGGCTGGTGGCGGTCAGCGCCGCGGTGGCGTTCCTGCCCGGGATCGACGGCACCGGAAGTGACCTCAGCGAGCTTGTGTCGTCGGACAACCCGGCCGTGCAGGCCGAGATGGACTCCATCAAGACGTTCGGGTACCCGCTGATCAGCCGGGTGGCGGTGGTCCAACGTGATCCGAATGGACTGTCGCTGCCCACCCAGGCCCGAGCCGTGCAGCGGGCGGCCGCCGTGGATCGTGGCGAGTACCACGACGTCGCACCCATCGTCGCCGCGGTAGCGGTGCCGAACACCTTGGGCCTGTTCCCCGGCTCCCGGGAGAGCGGTACCACGGTCATCACGTTGCTCTACACCTCCCCGGACGTGACCCTGGCCGACCAGTACGCCGCCGCGCGGCAGTTCGTCGCCCGCCACTTCGACGCCGGCGACCATGTCGTCGGCGTGACCGGGTCGGTGCCGGCGCGGGTCGAACAGGGGCGGCTGATCCTGGCATCCGTGCCGTTCGTGGAGTTGGCAACCGTCGCCGCCGTCATGGTGATCGTCGCGATCGCGTACCGTTCGCTGGTCGCGCCGGTCCTGACGGTGCTCGTCGCGGGCGCGGCGACCGTGCTCACCCTGCACCTCGCCGACGCGGTCGGCGACCTGTTCGGTGTCACGGTGCCCGCGGAGACCCAACCTCTGCTGGTCGCCTTGCTGCTTGGCGTGGCGACCGACTACGTGGTGTTCTACCTGTCCGGGATGCGGATGCAACTGGCGGCCGGAGCCTCGGGCCGGGATGCGGCGCAATGGGCCACGGCGCGGTTCACCCCGATCATCGCCACCGCCGGCGGGATCGTCGCCGCCGGAACCGGTGCCCTCATCGCGGCGAAGTCGACGATGTTCCGGGCCTTCGGCCCGGGGTTGGCGGTGGCCGTCCTCATCGCCATGTTGGTCTCGGTGACACTGATGCCGGCGCTGCTGGCCATTCTGGGCCGCGCGGCGCTGTGGCCGGCCCGGGGCCGACCGGACAGCCGCGAGCGCAGCGGGCGGCCCTCGATCTGGTCGCGTGTGCTCACCTGGCGCTTCAACGCGGCGGTCATCCTCCTCGGGTGCGTGGCCGGGCTGGTATTCGTCGCGCTGCCGGTCCGCCACCTCGCCCTGGGGTTGCCGTTCATCGGGTCACTACCGGCCCACAACACCGTCCGGCAGGCCGCCGTACAGGCCCAGACCGGCTTCGCTCCAGGCATCCTCTCCCCGACCGAACTCGTGGTGCGGGCGACCGGCCTGAACGCGCGCCGGCCGGCCCTCGACCAGTTGCAGCAGTCCCTCGCCCGGCAGCCCGGCGTGGCCGGTGTGCTCGGCCCCAACGAGCGGGTCCTCACCGGGGAGCACAGCCTGTTCCTCACGGCCGACGGCACGGCTGCCCGGTATGTGCTGATCCTGTCCGACGACCCGCTGGACGCGCGTGGCATCGCCACCCTGTCCCGGCTCCAGGCCGACCTGCCCCGGCTGCTGCGGGACGCCGGGCTGTCCGGCGCCCGGTCCAGCTTCGCCGGCGACACGGCCGTCGCCTCGTACATCGTCGACCGGACGATGCACGACCTGGGTCGGATAGCCGCCGTGGCCCTGGCGGTGAACCTGCTGATCCTGGTGTTGTTTCTGCGCGCTCTGGTGGCACCGCTGTGTCTTCTCGCCTCCAGCGTGCTCGCGATCGGCGCCACCCTCGGCCTCACCACCCGGCTGTTCCAGAACGTTCTCGGCGAGGAGGGGCTCACCTTCTACGTACCGTTCGTGGCCGCCGTACTGCTCGTCGCCCTCGGCTCGGACTACAACGTCTTCGCGGTCGGACATGCCTGGGAGGAGGCACGCCGTCGCCCGCTCCGCAAGGCGCTGGCGGCGACGCTCCCCCAGTCCGCACGTACTATCCGCATCGCCGGCTTCACCCTGGCGGTCAGCTTCGGTCTGCTCACGATCGTGCCGCTGCACCCGTTCCGGGAGATCGCCTTCGCCATGTCGGTGGGGATCCTGATCGACGCGCTCATCGTACGGTCGCTCGTCGTACCCTCGATGCTCTCGCTGGTCGGATCCGTCAGCGGATGGCCGGGCCGCCAACTGGCAAGCCGTCGCCAGCGAATCGGTACCGGCGTCGACGCGGAGACAGTCGTCGAACCCGAACCGGCCCGGTCCCCGGCGCAGCGCTGAGACGGTGGCGCTCGCTCCGCTCGCGCGGCGCCTGGGGAGCCTCGGCGCTGACGTGTTGGCGCTGGTGCCTACCCGCTCAGGCCGAGGACCAGCCAACCCCGGTCGGGGAAACCGGCCGCGTCGGCGACCCGCGCGGAGGCCAGGTTCGCCGGGTCGTGCAGGTAGGTGGCGACCGCGCCGCCGTCGACGATCCGCCGCGCGGCCTGCGCGACCAGCCGCCGGGCCAGGCCCCGGCCGCGAGCCTCGGGCGCGGTACCGACGGACAGCTCCTGGCCGTAGCGGTCGTGCCGCTTGATGCCGACGCCGGCCAGGTAGCCGCCGGACCCGAGGTCGAGCGCGAGGAGCACCTCGCCGCCGAAGACGCGCAGCCAGTCCGGGACGACCGGTTCGTCGGCGGGCACCCATACCCCGGCGTCCGGGAGCGGCGCCGGGTCCACGGTCCACCGGAACACCCCCTGGTAGACGACCGCGCGGGGGCGCCCGATCACCGCCGGCAGGCCGGTGAGCAGCCGATCGGGCGAGCCGTTGGCCAGGGCGCGCGCCGCGTCGAGATGACCCGGGGGTACCGACAGCACGCCCGACTCAGCGTTGCTCACCCCGATCACCGGGTATACCCGGCCGTCCCAGCCGGGCCGCTCCCGCTGCGCCGACCCGACCACGTACATCCCGGGTCCGGGCGCCGGCCACTGCCCCAGCCACTCGCTCAGGTGCTTCACCAGCCGCGGCTCCACGCTGCCCCTTCTCTCACCAGGCGACCCCGGCCGCGCACACCATCGCCAGGATCAACGATCCGGGCTGCCCGGTGCGGGGCCGAGCAGGGAGATGCAGGCCTGCACGGCGAGTTCGGTGATGTCGCTGACCCGTCCGCCGTCCTCGACGGTGTACGCCGTCAGCTCACGCAGCCCACCGAGCAGCATGATCGCGAGTTGCCGGGAGACCGGACCGACCCGGACGGCGCGCCACGCGTCGGTGTCGCAGAGCGTCTGGATCATGGTGATGAAGGCCTCCATCGTGTCGCGCTGCAACCGCCGCGCCGCGGTGCCGAGCGACGGCACGTCCCGGATCCAACTCAGGGTGATCGCCGGCCGGGACTCCGCACTGGCGATCCAGGCCTCGACCGCCTGCCGCACCTGGCTCGTCCATGGCACCTGCTGATCGACGGCGGCGGAGATCTGCCGGATCATCTGCGCGTTGGCGTCGGTGAGCAGGGCGACGAAACAGGCTTCCTTGTCGGAGAAGTGCTCGTAGAAGGTACGCCGGGAGGTGCGGGCGCGACGCACGATCTCGGCGACCGTGGTGTTGCGGTAGCCATCCTGCGCGATCGACTCGGCGAGGCCGTCCAGCAGCCGCCGACGGAACTCGCCGGACTCGTCGTTGGGGGGCGCGGTCGATTCGGCGCGGTGCTGCTGCCGCACAGTCGTCACCGGGGTCACGGTATACCTCTCGTCCGGGGAGGCTCTTGTATCAAATGGTACGTGGGCGTACCGTGTGCCTGGTACGCGCGCGTACCAGGCTGGGAGGGGTGCTTCCCGATGACGACCGTCACGCTTCCGCCAGGTCCCTCGACTCCCCGGTTCGTGCAGGGCGCGTACGCGCTGACGGTTGCCCGCCGCGGGATGCACCGGATGCGTGAGCGCTACGGCGACGCCTTCACCGTCAATGTGCCGATCTTCGGCCGGGCCGTGGTGATCAGCGACCCCGCGCAGATCAGGCAGCTGTTCCTGGCCGGTCCCGAGGTCGCGGACAACCTCGACCGGAATCTCGGGCGGGTACTCGGTCCGGGCTCGCTGTTCGCGCTCCGCGACGAGGAGCACCACAGGCAACGCAGGCTGCTCGTCCCGCCGTTCCACGGCCGCCGGCTGGCGGCGTACGAGAAGATCGTCGAAGAGGAGGCGGAGCGTGAGCTGGCGTCGTGGCCGCAGGGCGCGGCTTTCGCGACGCTGCCGTCGATGATGCGCATCACGCTGAACGTCATCCTGCGCGCGGTCTTCGGCGCCGAGGGTGCCGAGCTCGCCGCGCTGCGCGACCTGCTGCCACGGGCGACCACCCTTGGCTCGCGGTTGGCGGTGCTGCCCATGCCCAAGATCGACCTTGGCTGGTGGAGCCCCTGGGGGCGGTTCTGGGCGATGCGCCGCGCGTACGACGCCATCGTGGCCCGGCTGATCACCAAGGCGGCCCGGGACAAGGACCTCAACGAGCGCGACGACATCCTCGCGCTGATGTTGCGCAGCCGCTACGACGACGGCTCGCAGATGAGCCGTGCCGAGATCTCCGACCAGCTGCTCACCCTGCTCGCCGCGGGGCACGAGACCACGGCCACCACGCTCGCGTGGGCGGTCGAGCGGCTCCGCCGCCACCCGACGGTCCTGCGCGCGCTCGTCGAGGAGGTGGACGCGGGTGGCAGCACGCTGCGCGAAGCGACGATCCTCGAGGTACAGCGCACCCGTCCGGTCATCGACCTGGTGGGACGGCAGGTGAAGGTCGATTCGTTGCGGCTGGGACGCTGGACCATACCGAAGGGGTACGCGGTACTGGTGAGCATCGCGCTGATCCACGACGATGAATCGGTGTTCCCGGACGCGCGGACCTTCGATCCCACCCGCTTCCTCGGCGCGCGGCCCGACCTGTACCACTGGATCCCGTTCGGCGGCGGCACCCGGCGCTGCCTCGGCGCCGCGTTCGCGAACATGGAGATGAACACGGTTCTGCGCACCATGCTGCGCGACTTCACCCTCGTACCGACCGGTGAGCCCGGCGAGCGCTGGCACTCGCGTGGCATCGCGAACGCCCCGGCCAGAGGAGGCCGCGCGATCGTCCGCCGCCGGACCCGCGGTGGCGGGCCATCCGTGCGAGCAGGGAGTGCCGATGCCTCGACGACCATTTAGGATCGCCGGACGTCCCGTGGTGATCACGGGTGCCGCGTCCGGCATCGGCCGCGGCCTCGCCCGCCGGCTGTCCCGGCTGGGCTCGCCGGTGGCCATCGCCGACGTGGACGAGGCCGGGCTGCAGAAAACGGCGGCGTCGCTGCCCGGTCCGGTGCTCAGCCGGGTCCTCGACGTCCGCGACGCGGCCGATCAGCTGCGGTTCGCCGACGAGGTGCGGCAGTGGCTGCCGGCACCGCTCGCGGCGGTGTTCAACAACGCCGGTGTCGCGGTGGCCTCGACCGTCCTCGCCGCGGTGCCGGAGGACGACGACTGGCTGTTCGAGATCAATTTCTGGGGCGTGGTCAACGGGACCCGGGCGTTCCTGCCGATCCTCACCGGACAGGACGACGGCGCCATTGTGAACACCTCCAGCGTGTACGGGCTGCTCGGGATGCCGTACCAGAGTGCCTACTGCGCCTCGAAGTTCGCCGTCCGCGGCTTCACCGAGGCGCTGCGCCAGGAACTGCGCGGCACCGGCGTCCGGGCGGTGACCGTGCACCCGGGTGGCGTCACCACGAACATCGCCCGCAACGCGCGGATCCGCACCGACCCCGAGGGGCTCGGGCGGACCCGGGAACAGCTGGCGGCGGAGTTCGAGGCCGCCACGATGACCTCCCCGGACAAGGCGGCGCAGATCATCCACCAGGGGGTCGAGCGAGGCAAGGCACGGATCCTGGTCGGACCGGACGCATACCTGTTCGACGCACTCGCCCGGATCGCGCCCACCCGGTACTACGCCGTCATCGACCGCCTGCGGTCCAGGCTGCGCGCGCGGCAGCGGGAGGCCGCGTGAGCACGACGCCCGAGCACGTCGACATGCTGATCATCGGCGCCGGTCTGTCCGGCATCGGCGCGGCACACCACCTCCAGTCGGCCTTCCCGGACCGGAGCTACGCCATCCTCGAGGCCCGCGACACGATCGGCGGTACGTGGGACCTGTTCCGGTACCCCGGCGTGCGGTCGGACTCGGACATGCACACCCTCGGCTACCGGTTCCGGCCGTGGACGCAGGCCAAGGCGATCGCCGACGGACCGGCGATCCTGCGCTACATCCGGGACACCGCCGCCGAGGCCGGCATCGACCGGCGGATCCGTTTCGGATACCGGGTGGTGCGCGCGGCGTGGTCCACAGTGGACGCACGTTGGACGGTCGAGGCGGTCCACCGCGGCGAACCGGTCCGGCTGACCACCGACTTCCTCTACGTCTGCACCGGCTACTACCGCTACGACACCGGCCACGAGCCGCGGTTCCCCGGCATCGAACAGTTCGGCGGCACCGTCGTCCACCCGCAGCGCTGGCCGGAGAACCTCGACTACACCGGCAAGAAGGTCGTGGTGATCGGCAGCGGCGCGACCGCGGTAACGCTCGTACCGGCCCTGGCCGACCGGGCCGCGCGGGTGACGATGCTGCAACGCTCGCCGACCTACATCCTGCCGGTGCCGGCCGAGGACCCGATCGCGAACCGCCTGCGGCGCATGTTCGGCGCCCGCCGGGCGTATCCGGTCGTGCGGTGGAAGAACGTCCTGATCGCCACGCTGATCTACCAGCTGAGCCGGCGCCGTCCAGGCGTGGTGAAGTCGATGCTCCGCCGGGCGGCGATCCGTCGACTGCCGCCCGGCTACGACGTCGACATCCACTTCAAGCCGCGCTACCAGCCGTGGGACCAGCGGCTGTGCCTCATCCCCGACGGTGACCTGTTCGCCGCGATCAGCCAGGGGCGGGTCTGCGTGGTCACCGACCGGATCGCCGGGTTCACCGGAGCGGGGCTGCGCCTGGAATCCGGTGCCGAGCTCGACGCCGACATCGTCGTCACCGCCACCGGGCTGGAGCTTCTGGCCCTCGGCGGCATCCAACTGGCCGTCGACGGCCGCGCGGTCAGGCTGCCGGAAACCATGGCGTACAAGGGCATGATGCTCAGCGGCGTGCCCAACTTCGCCTTCACGGTCGGCTACACGAACGCGTCCTGGACACTGAAGGCCGACCTCGTCAGCGAGTACGTCGTGCGGCTGCTGCGGCACCTGGACACCCACGGCTACGACAAGTGCGTACCGACCAATGACGACCCCACGGTCACCGAGCGGCCACTGCTCGACTTCCAGGCGGGTTACGTGCTGCGCTCCGTCGACGAGTTCCCGAGGGCCGGCTCCCGGGCCCCGTGGCACCTCGGCATGAGCTATGCGCATGACGTACTGAACCTGCGGTACGGCCGGGTCGACGACGGCGCGATGCGGTTCTCCCGACGACCCGCGGTCCACGAGCCCGTCGATGCGTCCTGACGAGGTCGACATCGACGGGCCACTCGTCCACCGGTTGATCGCGAAACAGTTCCCCCGGTGGGCGGACCTGCCCATCGCCAGGGTCCGCTCCGCCGGTACCGACAACGCGCTGTACCGGCTGGGTGCGGACATGACCGTGCGGCTGCCCCGGATTCCCAGCGCCGCCGAAGACGTGGACAAGGAACAACGGTGGCTGCCGCGGCTCTCCCTACTGCTGCCGGTCGCCATCCCGATACCGCTGGGCAGAGGCACTCCCGACGAAGGGTTCCCCTATCCATGGTCGGTGTATCGGTGGCTGGATGGCCACAACGCGGTGGACGAGCCGATCGTCGACCTGGCCGACGCGGCCACCCGACTGGGCCGGTTCGTCGCGGCGCTCCGGCGGTTCGATGCGACGGACGGGCCGCCGTCGTTTCGGGGCGGGCCGGTGAGCGCCCGCGATGACGATGTCCGCGCGGCAATCCGCGACCTTGGCGCGGACGGCACGGTGAACGCGGACGTGGCGACCGCTGCATGGCAGACCGCCGTAACGGCACCGGCATGGGACGGCGCGCCGGTCTGGGTACACGCCGACCTGCACCCGGGAAACCTGCTGGCCCGACAGGGCCGGTTGGCCGCGGTCATCGACTTCGGCGGGCTGGGCGTCGGCGATCCGGCCTGCGACATGCTGCCCGCCTGGACGCTGCTGACCGCCCGCACCCGGGACCTGTTCCGCGCCGAGGCCGACGTCGACGACGCGACCTGGACGCGCGGGCGGGGCTGGGGGCTGTACTTCGGGGTCGGTGCGGTACACGTCTACCGGGTCACCAACCCGGTGCTGGCCGCCATCGGCCACCATGCGATGACCGAAGCCGTCGCCGACTACCAGCGCAGCGCCTGACCCCGGGCCGGTTCACCGGCCGGCCGGCGCCGCACCCGTCCAGGTGTACTTGTGCTCGGGGCGGCCGGTGGTGCCGTACCGCAGGCTCATCGTGGCCACGCCGTCCTGGGTCAGCGCCGCCAGGTACCGCTGGGCCGTGGCCCGCGCGATGCCCAGTTCGGCGGCTATCTCCGCGGCACTGCGGGGCTCGCCGGCCGCCCGCAGCGCGTCGGCCACCAGGCGTACCGTCACCGCCGACTGGCCCTTGGGCGCCGCCGGCCGGTCGCCGTCGTGCAGCAGCCGCACCGCCCGGTCGATCTCGTCCTGGCTGAGCATGCGGTCCCGGAGCAGTACGCCCCGGTAGTGCGCGTACGCGGTGAGCCGGTCCGCCAACTGTTCGGCGGTGAACGGCTTGACGAGGTAGTTCAGCGCACCCCGCACGAAGGTCAGCCGCACGGTCGCCGTGTCACCGGCGGCGGTCAGCATGATGGTGTCCGAGTCGATGTCGCGCAGCAGGTCGAGCCCTGACTCGTCGGGCAGGTACGTGTCCAGCAACACCAGGTCCGGTACCCGCTCGCGCAGTAGCACCCGAGCCTCGGCGGCGGTACGCGCGGTGCCGACCACCCGGAATCCGCCGACCCGCTCGGTGAAGTCGACGTGCAGCTGGGCCACCCGGAAGTCGTCTTCGACAACCAGAACCCGGATCACGCGTCACGTCCGGTACCCGGCTCACTGTCGCCGTCCACAGTGGACACGACAAAGCCGTTGGTCAGGGTACCGGGCAACCGGGCCACGAAGACCGCGCCGTGCTCGGCCGTGCCGGCGTCGGCGAGCCGGATCTGCCCGCCGGTGGCGCGGGCGGCATGCTGGGCCAGCGCGAGCCCGAGGCCACGTTCATCACCGTCGCGTGTGGACACTCCCGCGGTGAACATCTCCCCGACCAGTTCGGCCGGTATGCCCTCGCCGGAATCGGCCACCGACAGGTGCAAGGTGTCACCCTCGGCGAGCAGGGAGAGCTCCACCCAGGCCGGCCGGCGGGCCCCGAGCCGGGCCGCCTCCAGCGCGTTGTCCACCAGGTTGCCGAGCACGGTGGTCACCTCGACCGGGGCCACCACCCCGCCGGGTACCCAACTGGTCTCGGCCAGCTCCAGCCGTATCCCCTTCTCGGCGGCCTCGGCGGTCTTGGCCGCCACGAACGCCTGGAGATAGGGATCCCGCACGGCGTCGGCACCGGGGCCGAGCGCGGTGACCGGCCCGGCGGAGAGCGCGTGCAGATACTCGACCGCCTCGGCGTGATGGTCGGTCTGCAGCAGGCCGGCGATGGTGTGCAGCCGGTTGGCGAACTCGTGCCGTTGGGCGCGCAGCGCCTTGGTCAGTGCACGGACCGAGTCCAGCTCCCGGGTGAGGGTGTCCAGGTCGGTACGGTCGCGAAGGGTGAGTACGCCACCGAGGTCGCGCCCGTCGCGCCGGACATTTCGGAAGTTGGCCACCAGTACCCGGTCCCCGGCGACCGCGATGACGTTGTCCGCCGGGGCATCCCCGTCCAGGGCCGCCCGCAGTCGTGGTGGCAGGTCGAGGTCCGCCACCGGAGTCCCCGGCACCGGTTCGACCCCGAGCAGCCGCGACGCCTCACCGTTGCAGACCGACACCCGCCGCGCCGCGTCGACGGCGAGCACGCCCTCGCCGATCCCGTGCAGTACCGCCTCGCGTTCGCGTACCAGCTCGGCGAGCTCGTGCGGTTCAAGGCCGAGCGTCAGCCGTTTGAGCCGGCGGGACAGCAGCGCCGAGCCGGCGACGCCGAGCAGCAGCGCGCCACCGGCGAACAGCGCCGCGACGGACAACCGATGCAGGACCTCCACCCGGATGTCCTCGGTGCCGAAGCCGACACTGACCTCACCGACGATCGTGCCGCTGCGATCGCGCAGCGGCACCTTGCCGCGGGCGGACGAGCCGAGCGTGCCCCGCTCGACGGTGACCACGTCCTGGCCGCTGAGCGCGCGCGACGGGTCGGTGCTCACCGGCTTGCCGAGCAGGTCCGGGTTGGGGTGCGACAGGCGCAGCCCACGGCGGTCGGTCACCACCACGAAGAGGGCACCGGTGGAGCGCCGGACCGCTTCGGCGCGCGGTTGGATCACGTGGTCGGGATCCTGCCGGGCGGCCGCGTCGGCGATGACCGGGTCGGCCGCGACCGCATGGGCGACGGCGAGGGCTCGTTGCCCGTACTGCGCGGTCAGTTCCTTGTCCAGCAACCACGCGACGAGCGCGAAGCCGACGCCCACGACGAGCGTCACGACGCCGATCTGCAGCGCCAGAATCTGCCGGGCGAAGCGTACCCGGGGGCGTTCCATGACCGGACCCTACCTCGCGAGCAAAACGTTCTAAACGGCGTTAACGCGGGTTGGGCGAACAAGCTCGACAAGGGTTCGCAGCGGGACGCGACCGGCCTACGGTTTGCGGCCAGGCAATCATTCATTCACCTGAAGGAAACAGCGATGAGCGCGGTCATCTCGCTCCATGGTGCGACCAAACGGTTCCGGACCAGTTCGGGTCGGGTGCACACGGCCGTACACGATCTCACCTTCGACGTCGCGCCCGGCGAGTTCGTCGCCGTGGTCGGCCCCACCGGGTGCGGCAAGTCCACCACGCTGGCCCTGGTTTCGGGTCTGGAGCCGGCCTCGGCAGGCCAGGTACTGGTCCGGGGCGAACCGGTGAAAGGAATCCCGGCCGGTGTCGGGTACATGTTCCAGACCGATGCCGTGCTCCCGTGGCGCTCGGTACTCGACAACGTGGCGGCCGGGCCGCGTTTCCGGCGACAGCCCCGGTCGGCGGCCAGAGGCGCGGCCCGAGCCTGGGTGGAGCGGGTCGGGTTGGCCGGTTTCGAGGAGTACTACCCGCACCAGCTCTCCGGCGGGATGCGCAAACGGGTGGCGCTGGCGCAGACGCTGGTCAACGAGCCGGAGATCATGCTGATGGACGAGCCGTTCAGCGCGCTGGACGTGCAGACCCGCGGCCTGATGCAGGACGAACTGCTACGGCTGTGGGCGGGTACCGGCGCCGCGGTCGTCTTCGTGACGCACGACCTGGAAGAGGCGATCGCGCTGGCCGACCGGGTGGTGGTGATGACCGCGAGCCCGGCCACCGTCAAGGCGACCTTCACCGTGCCGTTGCCCCGGCCGCGTGACGTCGAGGAGATCCGGCTCACCACCGCGTTTCTGGAAACCTACCGCGAGGTGTGGGACTGCCTGCGCGAAGAGGTCGCCCGATCCCGGTCCCAACACGTCGAGGAGGTGACCCGCAATGTCGCATGACGCCGGACTCGCGCCGCCGGGCGCGGTCGTACCACCCCGGGCGGCACCCGTGCCGTCCACGGCCGACGCGGCCGCTGTCGCCGATGCCGCCAGGGCCCGCCGCCGCCGGCTGATCCGGGTGTGGGTGGTCCGCATCGCCCTGGTCGTCCTGGTGTTGGCCTCGTGGGAGCTGGCGACGAGGAACTGGATCGACCCGTTCTTCTACTCCAGGCCCAGCCGGATCTGGGACCGGCTCGTCGGCTGGTTCACCACCGGTACCTCGGCCGGCCCGGTGTGGACCCAGATCTGGGTGACGCTGGAGGAAGCCGTGACCGGGTTCGTGATCGGTTCGTTGGCCGGCGTCGTGCTGGGCATCCTGCTCGGCCGGGCGCGGTTCCTGGCCGACGTGGCGGCACCGTTCATCAAGGCCGCCAACGCGGTACCGCGGATCGTGCTCGCCTCGCTCTTCGTGATCTGGTTCGGGCTGGGCATGACCTCGAAGGTCGCCACAGCCGTCGTGCTGGTCTTCTTCGCCGTGTTCTTCAACGCCTTCCAGGGCGCCCGGGAGGTGGACCGCAACCTGGTCAACAACGCCCGGATCCTGGGCGCGAACCGGACCCAGGTGCTCCTGTCGATCGTGGTCCCCAGCGCCACGTCCTGGATCCTCGCGTCCCTGCACGTGGCGTTCGGCTTCGCCCTGATCGGCGCGGTCGTCGGCGAGTACACCGGTGCCGACAAGGGCCTGGGCCTGCTGATCGCGACCGCGCAGGGCACGTTCGACTCGGCCGGCATCTACGCCGGAATGATCATCATCACCGTCATCGCCCTCCTCGCGGAGTGGTTCCTGACCGCGGTCGAGAACCGGCTCCTCCGCTGGCGCCCGCCCACCGCCGGCGCTGAAGTTCAGATCTAAGGAGCACTGGAATGAGAAGGTCCGCACTACTCGCGGCCGGCCTGGCCGTGGTCGCCCTGATCGGCACGACGGCGTGCCGGAGCACGAAGTCGGCGGACGCCGCCTCCGGCGCCGCGCCGCTGCCCGCCATAAAGATCATGATTGGCGGTATCGACAAGGTCATCTACCTGCCAGCCAAGCTGACTGAGCAGCTCGGCTACTTCAAGGCCGAGGGGCTCGATGTACAGCTGCTGAGCGAGCCCTCCGGTGCGCAGGCCGAGAACGTGCTCATCTCCGGCGACGTGCAGGGCGTCGTCGGGTTCTACGACCACACGGTCGACCTGCAGACCAAGGGCAAGTGCGTGGAGAGCGTGGTCCAGTTCGCCGACGTACCGGGTGAGGTCGAGGTGGTGGCCGCGAGCAAGGCGGACCAGATCAGGAGTCCCGCCGACTTCAAGGGCCGCAAGCTGGGCGTGACCAGTCAGGGATCGTCGACCGACTTCCTCACCCAGTACCTGACGACCAAGGCCGGCCTGAAGAAGGGTGACTACACCACGGTCAAGGCGGGCGCCGGCCCGACGTTCATCGCCGCGATCGACAACGGCGGCATCGACGCCGGCATGACCACCGACCCGACCGCCGCGCAGCTGCTCACCACCGGCAAGGCGAAGGTTCTGCTGGACATGCGCACCGAGCAGGGCACCAGGTCGGCGCTGGGCGGGCTCTACCCGGCCAGCTCGCTGTACATGGACTGCGCCTGGGTCAACGCACACAAGCCGGCGGTACAGAAGCTGGCCAACGCCCTGGTCAGGACGCTGCACTGGATCAAGGGCCACTCGGCCGCGGACATCGCGGCGAAGATGCCCGCCGACTACGCTGCCGCCGGCCAGGACCTCTATGTCAAGGCGATCAACGACTCCATGGGCATGTTCAACGGAGACGGCAGGATGAAGGCCGAGGGCGCCGAGAACGTCCTCAACGTGCTGAGCCTCTTCTCCCCCAACGTGCAGGGCAAGAAGGACAGCGTGGACCTGAGCAGGACCTACACCACCGAGTTCGTGGTCAAGGCCCAGCCGTAACGCCGCCGCGGGGATCCCGGTATCGGCCGGGGTCCCCCGGGTCCGCTCCGGACGCCGCCCCGCCTGCGGCGTCCGGCACCGCCGGGTGATCGGCCGCGGCGGAACCGTCCGGGTGGGTACGGATCGCGAGCACCTGGTTGACGCCGATGTGGCCGGCTTCGAAGGCGAGCGCGCAGGCGGTCATGTACAGCCGCCAGACGCGGGCGCGGCCCAGACCGGACAGCCGTACCGCCTCGTCCCACCGGCTCTCCAGGTTGGCCACCCAGCAGCGCAGGGTCCGGCCGTAGTGCTCGCGCAACGCCTCGACATGGCGGACCTCGAATCCGGCCTCCTCCAGCAGGGAGACGGTGGTGCCGACCGGCTTGAGCTCCCCGTCGGGAAACACGTACGCCTCGATGAACGTCGGCGTCCGGCCGGACGGGGCCGGGTCGGGGCGCAACTGCGCGATCTGGTGGTTGAGCAGGCGGCCACCGGGGCGGAGCAACCCGTACAGCTTCCCGGCGTACCGGCGGTACTGGTCGAGCCCGACGTGTTCGGCCATACCGACGCTGGCGATGACGTCGTAGGGCCCGTCGTCGACCTCCCGGTAGTCCTGGACGCGGATGTCGATCCGATCGGTGAGCCCGGCCTCGGCGACCTGTTTCCGGGCGTACGTCGCCTGCTGCGCGGACAGGGTCACGCCGACCACCTGGGCGCCGTACCGGCTGGCGGCGTGCAGCGCCAACGAGCCCCATCCGCAGCCGACGTCCAGCAGCCGCATGCCCGGACGCACGGCCAGCTTGCGGCAGATCAGGTCGAGCTTGTCGCGTTGCGCGTCGGCCAGGTCGTAGCCGGGACGGTCGGCGGTCCAGTAGGCGCAGGAGTAGACCATCGACGGTCCCAGGACGATGCGGTAGAAGTCGTTGCCGACGTCGTAATGGTGGCTGACCGCCTGCCGGTCCCGGGAGAGGCTGTGCTTGCGGCCGTGCAGGGCGACCTCCTCGGGTGGTGGCTGCGGTTCGGCGCCCAGGCCGCCGAGCGCCGCCAGCCCGCGCAGCATCGCGGCACGGCTGCGCCAGGTCGGACCGCCCCGCCCGGTACGGGGTGCGCGGATGACGCCGAACAGCTGAGCCAGCGCCTCGTACAGGTCTCCGTCGACATCGAGCTCGCCGGCGACATAGGCGCGGGCAAGGCCGAGTTCGTTGGGCTGCCACAGCAGCCGTCGCAGTGCCCGCCGGTCGCCTATCACCACGGTCGGGCGACCGGGCGGCCCCGCCTCACTGCCGTCCCAGGCGCGCAGCCGAAGCGGCAGCGGGGCACCCAACAGCCGGTCGAAGAGGTCGTGAACCCGAGCTGCGGCATCCGCTGACATGGTCATCGCGTCTCCATCCGGTACCGGCGTTGGCGGGAACATGGATCAGAATGCCCCGCGATAGCGCGATCATGCCTCACACCGGATGGTGTTCGCCCGGCCAGTTCACCTCCCGCTTCCCACGATCCGTACCGGCACCGACAGCGGCAGGTCGCGCGAGGACGATCCGGCGAAGATCCGGTAGCCGCCGTCCTGTACCACCCACCCGCCGCTCACCGTGTCCCAGAACGCGAAGGCGCGCGGGTCGAGGTGCAGTACGACGTGCCGGGTCTGGCCAGGCGCGAGCGCCACCTTGGTGAACGCGACCAGCTGGTGCGGCGGTTCGGGGACCGCCGAGTCGGCGGGGTGGCCGACGTAGATCTGCACGACCTGGCTGCCCGCTCGGGAGCCGGTGTTGGTCACGTCGACGTGTACGGTCACCTGGCCGTGCGAGACGCCGGTGGCGGGCGAGAGCTTGAGGTGGTCGAGGCGGAAGCTGGTGTACGACAGGCCGAACCCGAACGGGAAGAGCGGCTCGATGCCGTGGGCGTCGTAGTGGCGGTAGCCGACGAACACCCCTTCCGAGTAGGTGGCGACGCCGTTCACGCCCGGGTACTGCGCGGGCGTGTTCGCCGGCACGTCGGCCTCCCGTTTCGGGAACGTGATCGGCAGCCGGCCCGACGGGTTGACGTCACCGAACAGCAGTGCGGCGACCACGGTGCCGTCCTGCTCGCCGGGGTACCACGCCTCAAGGACCGCCGCAACGCCGCCGATCCAGGGCATCAGCACCGGGGCGCCGCTCTTGAGGACGACGACGGTGCGGCGGTTGGCGGCGGCGATCGCCGCGACGAGCTGGTCCTGGTTTCCGGAGAGCGAGAGGTTGGGCCGGTCGCGGCCTTCGGCTTCGTTGTCACCGACCATCACGACGGCCAGGTCAGCCGCGGCGGCGACGCCGGCGGCACGGGTCGGGTCGGAGCCGTCGTCGTAGGTGACCGTGACGCCGGGTCCGACCCGGCTCCTGATCCCATCCACGGGCGCGACGACAACGCTCGGATTCGGCAGTACGTGCGAGCTGCCGCCACCGCCGGTCATCGCCGCACCCGCGAACGGGCCGACCACGGCGATGGAGTGCAGTGTCCCGGGGTTGAGCGGCAAGGTTCCCGGGTCGTTCTTGAGCAGCACGGCCGCCTGCTCCGCGATGTCCCGGGAGACCGCGGCACCGGCCGCGAAGTCGATGTCGCTGGTCGTCTGCGGCCGGTCGAAGATGCCGAAGCGGATCATCGTGGCGAGGATCCGGTGTACGTGCTCGTCGATCGTCGCGACGGTCACGGTACCGGCTGCGAGCGCCGCCTTGAGCGCCGCGTTGCTGAAGAAGCTCGCCACCGGCAGCTCGAACTCCATGCCGTTGTTCGCGCACTTGACGGTGTCGTGGCAGGAGTTGAAGTCGGACACGACGAACCCCGGGAAGCCCCAGGACCCCTTGAGGATGTCCAGGAGCAGATGCCGGTTCTGGCAGGAGAACTCGTTGTCGACCTGGTTCTTCGCGCACATCACCGAACCGGTCTGCGCATCCTTCACCGCCGCCTCGAAGGCGGGCAGGTAGATCTCGCGCAGCGTGCGCTCGTCGATGAGCTCGTTGATGGTGCTGCGGTTGGTCTCCTGGTTGTTGGCGGCGTAGTGCTTGGCGTTCGCGATGACGCCCTGGGACTGGATGCCACGGATGTCGCCCACGGTGATCTGCGCGGCGAGGAACGGATCCTCGCCGTACGCCTCGAAGGTGCGGCCGTTGACGGGTACCCGGGCAATGTTGATGTCCGGCCCTTCCAGCAGGTTGCGTCCCTGGTTGACGGTCTCCCGCCCCTCCACCTCGCCGTACCGCAGCGCCTGCCCCGGGTCCCACGTCGCGGCCAGGCCGATCGGTGCGGGCAGCGCGGTGGCCGGGAACTGGACCGGGCCGCCGGTGCTCACCCCCGCCGAGCCGTTGTTGAGCCGCAGCGCCGGTATGCACAGCCGCGGGATCGGCGGGGTCTCCCGGGAATGGGTGGCGTCCCGCAGCGAGCCCAGCTCCTGGATCTTCTCGTCGAGCGTCATCTGGGCCAGGACCAGGCTCGCCCGCTCGTCCGGGGTCTTCGACGGGTCCAGCCACGGCGCCCCGGCGCAGCCGCTGGAACTGTCGAGCGCCTGGGCGCCGGCGTGCGGCGCGGCCAGCAGACCGGCCGCGCACACCGCCACGAAACAGATCATCGAACGCCACGGCTGCCGCATGCGATCACCTCGCCGCCATCGATAGCGAGCAGTCAACGACACCCCGTTGCCGGGGCCCCCTGCGGGCCCACGTTAGGACCGGAGATGGGAGGAGTCAACCGTTGTCGATGGCTGTCAGGCATCGACAACGCTCACCACCGCCCGGCTACCGACCACGCTCCCGATACCCGCGATCACCGCCCGGCATATTTTGACGTGTCTATCCGGTACGCCTAGGCTTCGGTGAGACATCCGATGTAGTCGCCTGCTCGCCCCGCCCGTGATGGCGGCTGCCGCCGCCACGATCGGCGCAGCGGCCCGTTCGGGTATTCGAGGAGAAGCCATGCGAAGGTTGACCAGAATCCTGATCGCGACGCTGGTGGCGGCTCCCCTTATCGCGGTCGCCGTGGTGTCCGGCGCACCCGTGGCGCGCGCGCAGGACAACGGCCTCGCCCTGACGCCGCCGTTGGGGTGGAGCAGCTGGAGCTTCGTCCGGCGAACCCCGACCGCCGACAAGATGAAGGCGCAGGCCGACGCGATGAGGAGCAGCGGCCTGGCCGCCGTCGGCTACCAGTACGTCAACCTGGACGACTTCTGGTACCAGTGCCCCGGCAGCCAGGGCCCGAACGTCGACGGCTTCGGCCGGTGGGTCACCGACCCGGTGAAGTTCCCGCCGGACGGCTCAACCGACGGCATCCAGGTCCTCGCCGACTACATCCACGGAAAGGGCCTGAAATTCGGCCTGTACGTCACGCCGGGCATCTCGCACCAGGCGGTGGTGCTGAACACGCCGATCGAGGGCACCCCGTACCACGCCGCCGACATCGCCACCACGGCGACCGAACGGAACTACAACTGCCACGGCATGGTCGGCATCGACTACACCAAGCCGGGCGCGCAGGAGTTCATCAACTCGTGGGCGAACCAGTTCGCCTCCTGGAGCATCGACTACCTCAAGATCGACGGTGTCGGCCTCAGCGACGTCCCGGACATCCAGGCGTGGTCGGCCGCGCTGCGGCAGACCGGCCGCCCGATCCACCTGGAGCTGTCCAACAACCTCAGCATCACCGGCGCCGCCACCTGGCGGCAGTACTCCAACGGCTGGCGTACCAGCGGTGATGTCGAGTGCTACTGCGGCCCCGGCCCGAACGGCAGCGGGTTCCCCCTCACCGACTGGGGGCACGTGCAATCCCGGTTCAACCAGGTGGCGAACTGGCAGCCGTACGGCGGTCCGGGCGGGTTCAACGACTACGACTCCATCGAGGTCGGCAACGGCGCCGGCGACGGGCTGACCCTCGACGAGCGCAGGACGCAGATGAGCCTGTGGGCGATGGGCGCCTCGCCGTTCATCCTGGGTACCGACCTGACCAACCTCGACCCGACCGACCTCGACCTGCTGAAGAACACCGAGGTCCTCGCGGTCGACCAGGACGCGATCGACGCGACGCGGATCGTCAACACCGGTACCCAGCAGGTGTTCACCAAGACCGAGCCGAACGGGGACGTCATCGTCGCGCTGTTCAACACCTCCACCCAGCCACAGGTGGTCGCCACCACGGCCGCGACGCTCGGCCTGCCCGCCGGCACCGACTACCTCCTGCGGGACCTCTGGACCCACCAGGCGACCGAGACGACCGGCGTGATCAGTCCCAACGTGCCGCCGCACGGCGTGGCGCTGTACCGGGTCACCCCGGACGACAACCCGATCCTGGCGCCACCGCACACCACGCTGGGGTTGGCCGGTCCGTCGACGGTGACCGGCGGCGAGTCGGTCACGGTCACCGTCTCCTTCACCGACCACGGTGACCTCCCCGCGAAGAAGGTGGACCTCGGCCTGCAGGCGTCGCCCGGCTGGTCGGTGACGCCGACCTCGCCCACCACATTCAGCGCCGTGGAGACCGAACAGACCGTGCAGGCGACCTTCCAGGTCGTGGTACCGCAACCGAACAAGCTGTTCGACACCGCCACGTTGACCGCCACCACGAGCTACACCTGGTCGGGCCGGACGCAACTGAGCGCGTCGGTGACCGCGACCGTGACGATCAGCATGCCGGTGCAGCCGCCGTACCGGACGTTCGCGTCAACCACGGCGGCCTTCGCCCAGATCGGCACCCGGCTCGGCATCCGGGGCGACGGCGGGGACGTGTACGGCGGCACCAACCAGTACGGCACCATCTACCTGCCCGGCGCCGGGACCGACGGTACCGTCGCCGTCGTCCAGGTGCTCTCCCAGGACAACACGAACGCGTGGGCCAAGGCCGGCATCATGGTCCGTAACGACATCACCAGCGCGAACACCTCGCCCGGGTTCCTCATCATCGCGGTCGCACCCGGCCACGGGTACGTCGTTCAGTGGGACGCCAACGGCGACGGCCGGCTCGAGTCCAACAGCGCCCCGTCCGGCGAAGGACTGGGCACCGCGGCGTACCCGTCGTGGCTGAAGCTGGTACGCAGCGGCACCAGCTACACCGGCTACTACTCCACCGACGGCACGACGTGGACCTTGATCGCGACCGTCACGGTACCGACCGCGGCGGCGACCCAGGACATCGGCGTGTTCATGACCTCCCACAACTCGGGCACCATCGGCGAGGTGGACTTCGACCACTTCACGCTCGACCGGTGACGCCCGGCACCAGGTAACGGAGCTGCCCGGATCTGAGTATCCGTTACTCAGGTGGCCGGCCCGGCGGCAGGGCACCGTGGTCACATGGTCGATCGAGGAGGAGTGATCACCATGACCCTGACCAAGCGGCGGCGGGCCCGCGTCGTCCGCGTGCTCGCCTACCTGTTCCCGTCCGACCGCGGCGGACCCGTACCCCCGTTGCGGGACTATCCGGTGGCTGCACGCCGGTAAGCCTTCTGCGACGGGGCGGCCCGTCGTAGGGTGGCCGCCGTGGAGCAAGCCGCGCGACCGGGTGACGCGGAGGCGTTGGAGGTGCCGCTGTGGCGCGCCCTGACGGTCTTCCGGCTGGCCGCGCTCGGGTACGCCGCGCTGCTGATGGCGAACAACTTCCGGCGCTATGCCCACCCGTACGCCGGCTGGGCGGTCATCGCGGTGATGGCCGGGTGGAGCGCGGTGACCATCTACGGATACGCGCGGCCGCGCTGGCGTGGTTGGCCGCTGTTGACCGCCGACCTCGTGGTCACGGCGGCCTGCCTGCTCGCCTCGCCCTGGGTGTTCGGCCCGGCCGGTCACCGCATCGGCATCGCCAACGTGCCGGGCGTGTGGATCGCGGGTCCGGTGGTCGCCTGGGCCATCACCGGTGGGCGGCGTCGCGGCGCGGTGGCGGCCGTCCTCATCGGCATCTGCGACGTGCTCGCCCGCGGCAACGGCAGCGCCACCCAGGTGACGCTGAGCGGCATGGTGGCGCTGCTGCTCACCGGGATCGCGGTTGGCCACATGGCGCGGCTCGCCGTCGAGGCCGAGCGACGGCTACAGCGGGCCGTCGAACTGGAGGCGGTCACGCGGGAGCGGGAACGGCTGGCCCGGGGGATCCACGACTCCGTGCTCCAGGTGCTCGCGTTGGTCCAGCGGCGCGGGAGCGAGCTGGGCGGCGAGTCCGCCGAGCTGGGCCGGCTGGCCGGCGAGCAGGAGGCGGCGCTGCGCGCGCTGATCGGGGCCGACCGCACGATCGAGCAGCCGGGTGGGCCGGTCGATCTGCGCACCCTCCTCGCCCCGTACACATCGACCTTGGTCTTTCTAGCAACGCCCGCGCAGCCGGTCCGCCTGGCGGCATCGGCCGCCCGCGAGGTCGCGGCCGCGGTCGGCGCCGCGCTGTCCAACGTGCGCGAGCACTGCGGCCCGGGCACCAGGGCGTGGGTGCTGGTCGAGGAGGAGACCGACGGGGTACGGGTTTCGGTGCGCGACGACGGGCCCGGCATCCCGCCCGGCCGGCTGGCAGAGGCGACCGCGGCCGGCCGGTTGGGTGTCGCGCAATCGATCCGGGGCCGGATGCGCGACCTCGGTGGCACCGCGACCATCACCGCCACGCCCGGCCAGGGCACCGAGGTGGAGTTGCACGTCCCCAGGTAGCGCCACGGCACTCGGATGGCCTGTCCGGTCTCCCGCCGCCGCCCGCCGGACGGCTGGCAGGATGGACGGCGTGTCCGCCCACCCACAGTTCGCACTGCGTCCGGTGTATCCGGTCCCGACCCGCCGGCTACTGCTGCGGCCGCTGACCGTCGCCGACGTCGACGCGCTGCTGGCCTACCGGAGCCGGCCCGACGTCTGCCGTTACGTACCCTTCGAGCCGATGACCCGCGAGGTCATCGACCAACGGCTCGCCTCGCAGTGGGCGAGCACCGAGCTGACCGATGAGGGCCAGGCGCTCACCCTCGGCGTCGAGATAGCGCGGACCGGACGGCTGATCGGTGACGTGGTGCTTTTCTGGCACAGCAGAGAACACGGCGGCGGGGAGATCGGATACGTCCTGCACCCCGACTTCGGCGGCCACGGCTACGCAACCGAGGCGGCGCACGCGCTGCTGCGCCTCGGCTTCGACGAACTCGGCCTGCACCGCATCATCGCGCGGGTCGACGAACGCAACGAACCCTCAGCGAAGCTGTTGCGACGGCTGGGAATGCGGCAGGAAGCCCGCCTGGTGCACAACGAACTCTTCAAAGGCGGGTGGAGCACCGAACTCGACTTCGCGATGCTGGCCGACGAATGGCCGGCGTACCGGGTGCCCGGCGAACGCGGCTAGGCGGGCTCAGCGGTCACGTCATGGACCTTGATCCCCCACGCATCCGCCCGCGGGTCGATGATCCCCCGCAACTCCCGGGACGTGTCGGTCGTGCTCGCGAAGGCGTCGTCCCGGTTGCGGCCGCCGAGGTAGGCACGCAGCGCATAGGCGATCAGGTGTGCCAACCCGGTGCGGTAGTCGCTGATCTCGTAGACCGCGCGTACCGGGTCGACGACCTGGTACCGCAGGACGGTGTCGACCGGGATCGTGTGGTTGTCGGCGGTGACGACGAGCGTGCCGGGCAGGTTGAGTACCTGCTCGCCCATGTCCACCAGGGCAAGTACCGTCTCAACCGTCGGCACCAGGGTGTACCGGCCCGGCGTGAGCGTCCGCCGGTACCGGCCCAAGCGGTCGACCACGCCCCAGCGGCCCTCCGGCACCGTCACCTTGGCCCGTCGGAGGCCGACCGCGACGATCCCGGCGAGCACGACCAGGGCAACCGCCACGACCAGGAGCGCAGGATCCACCGGTACCTCCGCGATGTGGTGACCACGGTCTATCTGGCAATACCGTAGTCGGTCGTGCCCGCCGCCGGTGCGGACGCTTCCGAAGGCTGGCCCATGCCGCGTCAGATGTTCGGCGGTACGGCGATCCCGGTGGCCGGTGCCGCGGCGAGCAGCGGGCTGCGCCAGCGGCAGATCGGTGCGGCGTGACCCAGGACCGACCGAAGGCTATTCCATGGGATGTACGGAAGTCAATAAAAGTCGTAAACAAAGCACCTAGGCAGGCAAAACACTGCCTGGAGCAGGCCGCAAGGTATTGACAGCACTGAGCGCCAGGTGTTTCCTGCGGGGGTACCCGCGGCACCCGCGAGCCGACCGCGGTACGGCCCCGAACCGGCCGGCGGCCGTCCACAGTGGACATTCCTACCGGTCTCCGCTGCCGCCTGCCCTCACCACGGAAGGACCCGTCATGTCGGGAAAGCGCACCGAGCCGGCTCCGTCCGGCAAACGCATCCTCGTCGCGGCCGCGACGCTCGTCGCGGCCGCCGCACTCGTCCTGTTGCCGATCCGGTTCGCCGGCGCCGCCGCGGAAACGGTCAACGTCTGGCTGACCACGACGAACGACTCCGGTGGACGCAACGTCACAAGAGGCCTGCAGCAGCAGGCGCCCATCGCGTTCGCGAGCAGCAGCGCCAATGCGAGCCAGACCATCACGGTCAACGAGAACACGCGGTACCAACAGTTCGTCGGTGCGGGCGCGTCGTTCACCGACACCGCGGCCTGGCTGATGAACTCCAGCGGCGCGCTGAGCTCGGCGACCCGTGCCGACACGATGACCAGGCTCTTCGATCCGGTCAACGGCATCGGGCTGGACTTCCTGCGCAACCCGATGGGCGCCTCGGATCTGGCGCGCTACAACTACTCGTACGACGACATGCCGGCCGGCCAGACCGACCCGAGCCTGAGCCGCTTCTCGGTCGCCCACGACCTGGCCGACATCCTGCCGCTGACCCGACAGGCTGAGCAGATCAACCCGAACCTCAAGCTGATGGCGGTGCCGTGGAGCGCACCGGCCTGGATGAAGGACAACGACAACTTCGTCGACCAGGGCTGGCTGCAGGCGCAGTACTACTCCACCTATGCGCAGTACTTCGTCAAGTTCATCCAGGCGTACCAGGCACAGGGGGTACACGTCGACTACGTGTCCGCGCAGAACGAGCCGACCTGCTGCGGCCCGGGCACCACCTACGCGTCGATGAACTGGAACGGCTCGGGCCTGGACTACTTCAGCGTCAACAACCTGCTGCCCGCTTTCCATGCCGCGGGCATCCCCAGCAAGCTGCTCGTGCTGGACTACAACTGGGGTAACTACAACGACCTGGGTTCGGTACCGATGGCGGACGCGACGCTGCGCGGCGACTCGCTGTTCGGCGGCATCGCGTGGCACGGGTACGGCGGCGACGTCAGCCTGCAGACCACGGTCCACAACCAGTATCCCGGAACGGACGCGTTCGACACCGAGCACTCCGGCGGCACCTGGATCGCCAATCAGCAGAACGAGGACATGCACAACATCATCGACTACACCCGCAACTGGGGTCGGACGGTCACCAAGTGGAGCCTCGCCGTGGACCAGAACATGGGTCCGCACACCGGCGGCTGCGACAAGTGCACCGGGCTCATCACTGTCCACAATGGAGACTCGCGCAGCGGGCAGGTCGACTACACGGTCGAGTATTACGACATGGGTCACCTGACGAAGTTCGTCAAGCCGGGCGCCTACCGGATCGACTCGACCGCGGGCAGCACCGTACCCAACGTCGCCTGGAAGAACCCGGACGGCTCCAAGGCGCTGATCGCGTACAACGGCACCACGAGCAGCCAGTCGGTCAAGGTGAGCTGGGGCAACGAGTCGTTCACCTACAACCTGCCGGCCGCCACGTCGGCCACCTTCACCTGGAGCGGTACCCAGGGCTCGGTTCGCACCGGGGCGATCACCGGCTACGGCGGCAAGTGTGTCGACGTGGCCGGAGCCAACCCGGCGAACGGTACCCAGGTGCAGCTGTGGACGTGTAACGGCACCAGTGCCCAGCAGTGGACCATCGGATCCGACGGCACGATCCGGGCGCTGGGCAAGTGCCTCGACGTGTCCGCCGCCGGTACCGCCAACGGCACGAAGGTCCAGCTGTGGGACTGCAACGGCACCGGGGCACAGCAGTGGCGCACCAGCGGCCTACAGCTGATAAACCCCAACGCCAACAAGTGCCTCGACGCGACCGGCTGGGGAACCGCCGACGGCACACCCTTGCAGATCTGGGACTGCACCGGCGGCGCCAACCAGCAGTGGCACCTGCCGACCTGATCCCGGGGCCGGCCCGTACCGGGGACGGCACGGGCCGGCCGCCGCGCTGCTTCCGGTCACGGATAGCTGACGACGAAGCTCGGGACCCCGATGGCCGCGTTGCTGACCGGTGCCCCGGTGTCGTTGACCACGTGGTCGATCGTTCCGGCACTCAGGTTGACGGTAAGCAGGTCGTGCATCTTCACGCCTGGAGTCACCGGCACCTCGAAGCCGTGGGCCGCGTGGATCGTCGGATCGACATTGGTGAAGATGTAGCTGCCCGCGCCCCACACCTCATGGGTCCTGACCGTATCGGCCACCTTGTAGGCGGCCCAACCGAGGACCCCGTCGTGCTGCCAGGCCGCCTGGTTGGGCGGGTCGTACGGCAACTCGTTCTGGAAGAAGATCGTCCTGCCGTGCTCGCCGTTCCAGATGACGTTGTACTTCTGGTAGTGCTCCACGAAGAGCGCGAGGGCGGTCACGTTGTCACCATTGACGACGAGCCCGGTGTCCGCGGTGTTGATGTCCCAGCCGACCGAACCGGCGACACCGTGGTCGGCGCGCCAGGCCCAGATGTCGTCGAGGACCGTGTTGTCGCTGTTGACCTCAAGGCTCACCGTGGCCTTGCCGACGTGTGGTCCGCCGATGCGGAAGTACACGTCCTGCAGGACCGTCGGATCGGCCGGGTCGTTGTGCCCGGTGCCCTGTCCGCGGTCGCCGTGCCGCGTGCCGATCTGCAGCAGGAGCGGCGAGTTCACCGGGCCGGCGTCGATCATGATGCCGGCGATGTCGACGCCCTTCACATCCGCGACCCGTAGCGGAACCGCACCGTTCACCGCCGTGAGGGTGGCCACGCCCTGGCCCAGCACGATGGTGTCGGGCCGCCTGATCTCGATGGACCGGTCGACGTGGTAGACACCGGGAGTCAGGAGCAGGTTCTTCCCGCGGGCCAGCTGGCTGTTGATGGTCGCGACCGAGTCGGCGGGCTTCGCCAGGAAGAAGTCGGACAGTGGTACCGACCGGCCAGGCGTCGGACCGTTCTGCCAGCTGGGTCCGGAGGAATCCGTGCGGACAGCCGGGACGAACACCTGGTACCCGCCGGACGCGTCGACGTACAGGTACGGCCTCTCCCGGCTCACCGGTGTGGTGGGCAACGTGGTGTAGGGCGGGCTCGGGAAGGACTGGGCGGGCGCACCCTGCACACCGGCGAACACCTGGTTCCACACCGCGTTGGACCAGCCACCGATGCTGCTGTCCCGGACCAGGAACTGCTGCTGCGACCCGTTGATGACGAATCCGGTCCGGGAGTCGGCGATGAGGCCACCGCTCGCGTACTGGGGACCCGCGGTGCAGTAGTCCATCAGGGTGAGGTTGCCGCCGGTGATGTTGACCCGGCGCATCGGCGCGGCCTGCGAGACGGCCCAGAAGTCGCCCGAGGCGCGGCACCCGTCCAGTCCGGTCACGTTGATGGTCAGGTTCGACAGGGACCGCCAGAAGTTGACCAGTGCGATGCAGTTGGTCGGGGTCAGACACCGGTTGTAGACGTCGACGTGCCCGTTGATCGTGACGTCGGTCGGCATGCGCCCCAGGCCGGCCACCTCGGTGTAGTAGCCCACCTGGAAAATCAGTGGGTGGTCGGCTGTGCCGTACGTGCCGGGCTTGAACAGCAGCGCGTACCGCTGCGTCCCCATCTCGTTGTCGACCTGCGCAGCGGCGATCGCATCGACGGTCGCCTGGATCTCGCTCGTCGGCATCGACGGATCGAAGATCTTCACATTCGCTCCGAAGTCCGGCCTTCCGGCGCCACCGGGTAGGTCCGTGCCAGGCGAGGCAGAGGCGGTACCCGGGTTGGTCGAGAGAGCGATAAACAGCACGGCGACGCCGGCGAGCGGCACCAGCCTTCGGAGGCCGTGGCTCAATGCCATGAACTTGCCACCTACCTTCTCGGATATGGTCGTCCATTCCCCCCGGAACGTCGGCGGGTCACCCGCGCGCGGTCGTCGGATGGGGGTGGTCAACCACTACGTGAGAGAGCGTTCTCCCGCACGCTACCCTGGACCGAACCTTGGGTCCAGGTAGGGCCACTGGCGACGAACGTTCGCCGACGGACTGCTCGCCGTGCTCAGGGACCAACCGGGTCAGTAGCGGCTGAACAGCTGGAGGAGCCAGGCCAACACCGGGCTCCAGCCGAGCCACAGCAGGTAGGGCCAGGCCGGTGCGGCCACCGCGGGAAGCTGTGGCGGCGCCAGCCCGCCCGGCGCCGCCATGCCGCGTCCGCGGGCCAGGCGTAGGGCGTTGGCCAGCTGCTCGGCGTTGCGCTCGGTGCCACGCAACGGTCCGGGTAGTGATACCGCCGGGAGAACCCAGCCGGCCTCGTCGGTCTGGACGGTGACGGTCGTGCGACTGACGTCGATCGCTACGACGTCCGGCCAGCGCAGCCGGGCCCCGCCGAGCGTGCCGACGATCGCGATCCCGGCACCCTTCCAGGCTGCGCGAGGGCGCAGGAACAGGCGCCAGCCGATCCAGCAGGAACCGGCGACCACGACTCCTGCGAGCCCGAGCGCCACCAGGTACGGCAGATCGGGAAGCAGCTTCATGACGGGGATGAGCGACAACGGGACGGCGGCCATCAGCGGGTACCCGAACAGGGCGGGTGGCGTATACCCACGGACCTGATACGGGTTGCTGTCCCGGTCCTCCGGGCTCAGCGCTTCGATCTCCTCCGGACGCGGAACCGGCTGCGGTATCGGGGTTTCGACGTCGACCGTGACCAAGGGATCGGTGAACGCGGGGGCGTTCACCGATCCGGGAAGCGGCCGCAGCGGGACCACGGGTACACCGTCCACTACCGCCGTGCACCACCGGCCTGGTGCCGGTACCCCGTACAGCGTCGCGGGCCGGGTCGGCGGAAGTGCGAACACCTCCTCCTCGGCATCCCCCGACTCGGGCGGCGACTGCGATTCGGGCTGCGACCACGCTTCGGGCTGCGACCACGATTCGGGCAAGGGTGCGGGTGAGGTGAGCACCCGCAGCTCGGTGGCGGGCGGCTCCCCCGGACGGGCGTCGGCCGGATAGACGGCGAGCCGGCCCCACCCGCCGCGCACGTACACCTGGTTGACCGGCTGCGCTTCGCCGAACAGGTGACGCAGCGCGGCACGGGCCTGCCTACCCCGCCGCACGCACGCGAGGGCGATCCCGGCCAGCAGCGCGGTGAGGGTCAACCAGCCTGAGGCGTCATAGGGCTCGGTCACCGGCTGATGCAGCCCGTCGTGGTCGAGGTAGAGCTCGATCTGTTGTCCGGTGCGGTAGTTGCCCGCATCCAGCACACCGACATCCATGGTCCGCTCGCCGGTGCGTACCCGTACCGTGAACTCGTCGACCGGGCCCACCACCTCGGCCGGCACCCGGGCCGCGACCTGTTGCCGCGCGTTCATCCGGGCCTGGACGGACCACGTCAGCACGGCGAACCCGAGTGCGACCAGTGCCAGCGCGATCGCGGTGGTCGGCCATCCGCGGCCCAGCCGCGGCAGTTCCGCCGGTGCGGGTGGACGCTCGTACCGGCACCCCGGCGAGCCAGGCGATGGCCGGCCCGTGCGGCTGCCGGACCCGGCCGAACCGGGCGATCAGCAGGCAGCCGGCGGCCAGCGCGAGATCGGCCGCGTAGAGCCATGGCGGCCCGGCGATCGCCGGATGAACCAGGTCATAGGCGATGCCGGCGACGGTGAAGACAACCGCGAGCCAGCCGGCGGAGGTGGCGTCGATGACGCCGACGACCGCGATGGACAGCGCCAATCCCAGGCCCAGCGCGGAAGCCGGGTCCGGTGCGCACGGGGTGGCCGGCGTGCAGTCGGCAACCGGGGTCGCGCCGATGTGCAGCGCGATGACTGTGCCGGTCGCCGCCGGGATGGCCCAGGCCAGAGCGCGACGTTGCCAGCGGGGACGTTCCAGCGCGCGCAGCGCACCGAGGTCGCGGGTCAGCAGTGCGGAAGCCACGGGTACATGAATATCACCGGTTCAGTTCTGCAGGGACGCGGCGAGCAGGCCCCGCATGAAGAAGCGGCCGAGGAGAAGATAGAGCAGCAGCGTGGGTACGCACGCCAGCAGCGCCCCAGCCATCGCCTCGTCGAAAGGTACCGACTGGCCGCCCGCGATGTTGTTCAGCGCGATGGTGACCGGCCAGGCGTCACGGCTGGTGAGCACGGCGCCGAACAGGAAGTCGTTCCAGACCGCGGTGAACTGCCAGATGATCGAGACGAGGAAGGCCGGGCGGGCCAGCGGGATGGCGATGTCGATGAAGGTACGCAGCAGCCCGGCCCCGTCGACCTGGGCCGACTCGACCAGCGACGCGGGCAGCCCGACGAAGTAGTTGCGGAAGATCAGCGTGGTGATCGGCAGACCGTAGATGATGTGGACGAGCAGCAGGCCACGCAGCCCGCCGGTCGGATCGTGGACGCCCCGCAGCCCGGCCGCGTTCATCGTCTGCACCAGCGGGATGAGCACGGCCTGGTACGGCACGAAAATGCCGAACAGGATCAGCGGGAACACCACGCCGGCTCCCCGGAACCGCCACTTCGCCAGGACGAAGCCGTTGGCGCAGCCCAGCAGCGAGGAGATCAGGCTGGCCGGCACGGCGAGCGCGAGGCTGTTGCGCAGACCGCCGGCGAGCTTGGGCCAGGCCAGCGAAAAGCTGTGCAGGGACAGCGATCCGGGCAGCTCCCACATGCGGGTCACGCTGACCTCGGCCGGGCTCTTCAGCGCGGTGACGACCAGGACGTACACGGGCATGAGGAAGAAGGCGGCCAGGGCGTAGAGCACGATGTAGCGCAGTATCGTGGACGAGCGCCGGCCGCCGGTCCGGGCGGCTGGAGGTAGCGCGACCGTCACGTGCGCTCCTTCCGCATCGAGTACCGGATGTACGGGGCGATGAGCAGCGCCACGCCGAGCAGGAGCACGGTCGCGATGGTGGCGCCACGGTTGTAGAAGCCGCCGTCGAACGTGGTGAACCACATGTACAGCGACGGTGTCTCGATTTTCAGGTTCTGCTGGTCGAGTGCGTACAGCAGATCGAAGGTCTTCAGCGAGACGTGCACCAGGATCACGATGGCGCTGAGCAGCACGGGCCGGAGCATCGGCCGGGTCACGTGCCAGAAGACCTGCGCTTCGCTGGCCCCGTCCATCCGGGCGGCCTCCCGTAGGCTCTCCGGGATCATCCGCATGCCGGCCAGGAACAGCGCCATCACGTAGCCGGACAGGGCCCAACCGGCCGGCAGCGCAGCGGCGGCGACCGCCCAGCCCGAGGTGGACCGGTGCCAGTCGCTGCGCAGCAGACCGAGTCCGACCGCGCTCAGCAGGCGGTTCAGGCCGGTGGTCTCAGCGCCGTGGCCGTTGTCCAGCAGCCAACGCCAGACGATGCCGGTCGCGATGAACGAGATGGCCATCGGGAACAGGTAGACGCCGCGTAGGAACCCTTCACCGCGTACACCGCGGTCGATCAGGAAAGCCAGCACGAAGCCGAGCGCGAGCGCGCCAGCCACGAACACGGCCGTGAAGATGACGACGTTGTGTACGTCGATCAGCCACCGCTCGTCGTGCCACAGCGCCAGGTAGTTGTGCAGCCCGACGAAGTCGTACCGCGGCGACAGGCCCCGCCAGCTGGTGAACGAGACGCGAAGGTTCCAGCCGAGGAAGCCGTACACGAAAATGCCGACCGCGACGAGGGACGGCGCGACGAGCAGCAGCCCGGACGCCCACGGGTGGCCCCGCCGGCGGCTGCGCCGACGCCACGCCTGCCCCGTCCCCCGCACGCCGTCGGCCAGTTGCGGACGGTGCCGGTGCACCGTGCCGGTGCCGGTCACCGCGTGTCCTCATAGGCATTCGCGACGGTCCGCGCGAACTTCGCCGTGTCCCGGTCGCGCAGGAACAGCCCCAGCGCCGTGTCTATCTCGGCGTTCCACGCGTTGTCCGCCACCACCCCGTGCGTCAACGACCCGACGATGCGGGTACGCGGATCGCGCCACTGCCACAGACTCCAACGGAGATAACCGGTGTAGTGGTTGGCGTCCGCGTCGGTGCGGGCCGGTATCGAGCCCTTGAGCGGGTTGAAGAGATCCTGCCCGGCCGCCGACCCGCACTCGACCAGCCACCGCCGGGCGAGATCAGGATGCCGCGCACCGGTCGGCAGCGTGAACGAGTCGGACAGGAAGTCGAAGACGCCGTCCGAACCGGGCGATGCGGCAACCGCGAAATCCTTGTCCCAGGCCAACTTCTTGGTGATCGCAAGGTACGAGTAGGTCCAGTCGCCCATCACCGCGTACACCGCCGAGCCGGCGGTGACCCGGTCCAGCTGCGGCTGCCAGTCCGCCGCGCCGGAACCGACATCAGACTGCGCGAGGACCTCGCGGAAGACGTCCAGCGCCGCAAGGGTTTCCGGCCGACTCCAGGCGGCGCTGCCGCGCCACAACGCCTCGTATCCGTCCGGGCCCAGCTCACCCAGCAGTACCGTCTCCAGCAGGTGCTTCCGGGTCCACTCCGGGCCGACGGTCAGCGGGGTGAGGCCCTTGGCGCGGATCGTCGCGGCCTGTTGGCGGAACTGCGCCCAGGAACGAGGCGGCCCGGCGATCCCGAGACTCCGCAGGGTTGCCGGGCGGTACCAGATCAGGTTGGCGCGGTGGATGTTCACCGGCACCGAGTACAGCTTCCCGTCGATCGTCAGCTTGTCCAGCAGCCCGCGCGGCAGCACCGCCGTCCAGCGCTGCTCGGCGTAGAGCGAGGTGAGGTCGGCGACCTTGCCCGAGCGCACGTCGTCGGCCAACTCCAACCCGGCGTGCCGCTGGTACGAGTCGGGCGGGTCGTCGGCGAGCAGCCGGCTGGCGAGGATCGCCTTGGCGTTGGAGCCGGCGCCGCCGGACACCGCAGCGTTGATCAGGTGCAGGCCGGGGTTCTTCGCCTCGAAGTCACCGATCATGGCCCGCAGGCCATCCTCCTCCCCCGGACCGGTCCACCAGGAGTAGACCTCGACCTGGCCATCCCGTGCACCGCGGCCCGACCCCACATACGCCGGGGCCGCGATCAGCGCGGCGACCAACAGCAGCACGACAATGCCGAGGCGGCCCTGCCACATGCGATCCTCCCAGCGGACGAATGTTGTCGCGGGCAACTTACGCCCGCTGAAAAGCCGGGAACAGGATCTGGAGTGCCAATTTTGTTGCTCGCTACAACATTTTCGTAACGTGATCGTCATCTACCGGACGCGCAACGGCCAGCGGCTCCGCCGAGATTCTTCCATCCAGCGGAAAACCGCGGAAGGCCGGCCCGGGGCGCGCCGAGACTCTCTCCGGTCGACTCCGGCGACCCGGGCGGGCGCGGCCGGATGGGCTTCGCGTGCATTGAAATCCGGGTGCCGGTACTGCTTGGTCGATTGAGGCCTTTGCCGCTAACGTGAACACATGCCGGCTTCCGTGCTCGCCCGCGGTGGCCGGCGGCACGCGCGCCGGTCGCTGCGGCTGGTGATCGGCTTGGCTGTCCTCGCCGCGATGGGCGCCGAACCGGCGCTGAGCACCTGGCACGGACCGGTCCTGCACGCAGCCCTCGCCGCTCCACTACCGGCACCTGCCCACTTCGGCACGCATTTCGGACGCCGGGCCCAGATGGACACCCGGGACGGCGCGTCGGGCGGGCACGCCGGCGTGGCCGGCCCGGTCAACGGCTGGCCGGCGGCTGCCGGAGCGCCGGACCGGGTCCTTGACGTGCCGGCCACGGTACCCGCCATGCTCATGACAGCGGATGGCGCGGCACCGCCGCCCGGCGCCGGGCCGGCCGCGGCACCGGGGCGGCGGGCGCCTCCCCCGTGCGGCGCCTGACCGCATTTCTCGACCCGGCCGCGCAACGGCCGCTCCGATCTCCTTTCACTCACTGTTGACGGCGCTACCGACGGCTCGGGTCGCCTGCTCAATGATCGGAGGTACACCGGTGGGACTGCCCCTTCACGACCTCCTGGTGGAGGTCCATAGCGCGATGGCCATCTGGTTCGTCATCGTCGGGCTCGCGCTGATCGGCTGCGCGTTCCTGCTGGTACCCGCCATCCGGCGGTGGTATCAACGGCACCGCGCGCGGGTTCGGGCGGCACGGGAGCGGTCCGGTCAGCTTGCCGAGCACGCGGACGAGCTGCGCCGCTACGCCGAGGAGGTGACCATGGCGGCGGCCGGGGCGCAGTTGACCGCCCGGCGCCGGCGGGCCGAGTGGGAGGAGGTGTGCCGGGCCCTCGACGCGGCCTGGCGCGCATACCTCGACGCCGATGCCACGGCGAGCCGGATCGCCTGCGCCGCGGCGTTTCCGGTACCCGAGAAGGCACTGACGCCGGTGCAGATCCAGCAGCGGGAACGAGACCTGAACCGTTCGGCCACCGAGGCGTACCGGCGTGGCGAGCTGTCGGTGGCCCAGTTGACCGACATCCTGTGCCACCGCAACGGCTGGAGCCCCCACCGGCACCCGGCCGACCAGGAGGTCGCGCTGCGCCGGATCGCCCGGCAGCGCCGCCGCGACGCCTACCTGGCGATCGCGGAGTTCGAGCGCAGCGCCCGGCGCAGCGCCGAAGTCGCCTTTGCCGCTCAGCACGCCCTGCAGGACGAAGCGTTCGCGGCGGCCGCACGCGCCCAACGCGTCCGGTCCGGCCTGGCCGCCGAACCAACAGTGGGGGCCCGGTCCACGCTCACCGACCGCCCGGCCGCCGCACGCCTGGCCGGCACCCGCCAGGCCACCGCAGCGGGGCCCGCCGGCGCCTGGTGACGACCCGGGCTACCCGGACCGATCCGCCCCACCGCGCACGGCCCTGGCGGACGGACCGGCACGGGCCGGTGGGTGGTCGAGTCCGCTGAACGTGGCGAGGGATGGGCCCCGGGTCCGCCGGGCCTGGGCCGCGGCCGACTCGGTGGCGCGCAGCACCCGCAGCGCGTTGTGCCAGGTGAGCTTCGCCAGGTCAAGGTCCGACCAGCCGCGCACGGCCAGTTCGGTCAGCAGCGCCGGATATCTGTCTACGCCGTCCAGACCGTCGGGCAGCGCGCTGGTTCCGTCGAAGTCACTGCCCAGGCCGAGGTGGTCGACGCCGGCGACGGTGCGGATGTGCTCGAGGTGGTCGGCGACGTCGCGGAGATGGCAGTACGGGTGGGGGTGCGCGCGCAGCCAGGCGGCCTGCGCGGCGGACCACTCCGGGCTGTCCTCCGGGTGATTGCGCGCGATCCGGTCCCACTCGACGGACCGCCGGTCGTACCAGTGTCGACAGTCCTCGGTGAGGAAGCACGGTACGAAGGCGACCATGACGACTCCCCCGCTGTCCCGGACCCGGACCAGGACGTCATCGGGCACGTTGCGAGGGTGGTCGCACAGCGCCCGGGCGCAGGAGTGGGAGAAGAACGCCGGCGCGGTGGAGACGTCCAGGGCCGCGTGCATGGTCGACGGCGCGACGTGCGACAGGTCGACGAGCATGCCCAGGCGGTTGCATTCGCGTATCACCTCACGGCCGAAGTCCGACAGCCCACCCGCAGCCGGTTGGTCGGTGGCGCTGTCGGCCCACGGGGTGTTCTCCCGGTGGGTCAGGGTGAGATAGCGCACGCCCAGCGCGTACATCATCCGCAACGTACCCAGCGAGCAGTCGATCGAGTGGCCGCCCTCCATGCCCAGCAGGGAGGCGATCCGCCCGGCCGTACGGGCGTGCTCGATCTCGTCGGCGGTGGTGGCCAGCACCAGGTCGTCGGGGTAGCGGGCGATCATGGCGCGTACCGCGTCGATCTGCTCCAGCGTCGCGCTGACCGCGGCGTCGCCGCTGAGCGTGCTCGGCACGTACACCGACCAGAACTGGGCGCCCACTCCACCGGCTCGCAGCCGTGGCAGGTCCGTGTGCAGCCCGGCCGCGGACTGGTCGACCGCGATGTCCATCCGGTCGAGGTCGTAGCCGACCCGGTTGCGCAGCGTCCAGGCCAGGTCATTGTGGCCGTCGATGACCGGCGCCCCGGCCAGCACCGCCCGGACGCGGCCGTCCATCGTGGTGGGGGTGGCCACCACCGCAGGCTACCGCGTGGAGCGCGCGCCCTACCGCCGCCCGGACGGCCCCCCGTCGGCGCCGCGCGCGGGAGGATGTGATTGGCCGAGCGGTGGGTCGCGGCCAGAAGGTGGGTGGCGGAGTCGCATGGCGGTGGGTGGCTTCTCGACCGGGGTGTGCTGGCCCGACAGCCAGGCGCTCCCGACCTTCGCCGCCCCGGCCGCGCTGGACGTGCTCGACCTGTCCGGAGCGTCGGCGGCGGAGGCGTTACTGGCCACGACCGTCCAGGGCCTGGTCAACCGGAGCCGACCTCGGATCTGGCTGCTGCGCGATGCCGACGAGGGCAGGCGCACCTGGCTCGACACCGTGCTTGATACCGCCAGCCTGCCAAGCAACCTGATGAGCGGGGTGGAAGCACTGGTGGATCGGTATCGCCAGGAAATCCGCGGAGCCGTCGTCGCCGACCCGGCCGTACCCGCCACCCGCAACGTGGCCACCACGCTGGCCGGTCTGGAAGACGCGGTGGTATCCGAGCCGGCCGTGGCCGGGCGGCTGGGCCTGCCCGTGCTGGCCGACCTGCGCGGGCGGTTCACCGACGACCGGGCCGCCTACCGGTGGGCGGTCGACCGGCTGTGGCCGCGCACCACCCACCGGATGCTCATCGGGCTGGCACCGGACAACGTCGGGTTCCTCCGCGACTACGCGGTGGCCAACCGGGCCTTCGTGATCTGGGCCAACCCGGGCAACCGCCGGGACCGGGCGCCGCTGGTGCGCCTGCTCGCGGACATGCCGAACAACTCGCCCTACCTGGGCTGGTGGCCGGCCGACGTGGCCGGCGAAAGTGGCGGCACCGAGCTGGCTTCCCGCCACGGCGTGTACGTGGTCGCCGCCGACTTCGCACTCAACCTGACCGTACTCGGCGGTACCCGGACCACGACCCGGACCGCGGTGCCGCCACCACTGCCGCCGTTGGCGGACCGCACCTATGTCACCTTCACCGTCACCGAGGGCGACAACATCCAGTACTGCCAGCACCGCATGCGCCAGATCTGGGACACTCCCGAGCGCGGTCTCGCACCACTCAACTGGACGATCAGCCCGCTGTTGCGCGATGCCGCGCCCGCGATCCTGGCCTACTACCAGTACACCGCGACCCCCAACGATCTACTGATCGCCGGGCCGTCGGGCGCCGGCTACGCCTACCCGACGCCGTGGCCGTTCCGCACGTTGCCCGCCTTCACGCGGCAGACCGGCCGGTATGCGCACCAGATCGGCCTGCCGGTCGTCAACGTGCTCAACCGCGTGGCCGGACGCGACCGGGACCTCCGCGCCCGCGAGGTGGCGGCGTACGCGCGCGACCTGCGACCGGCCGGGATCCTCCAGCACTGGACGGCGCGGTACGCCGTCTCGATCGTCTCCGGCGTGCCGGTCGCCACCGGCCGGCTGGTCGGCGACCTTACCGAATGCCGCAGGGTACTGGCCGGGGCCGCCCCCGTCCCCGGCCAGCCGGGGCCGCGGTTCGTCTCGATCGGCATCCTGGCCTGGTCGATGACTCCCCGAGACGTGGCCACGGTGACCGCCGAGCTGGACGATCGGTACCGCATCGTCCGAGCCGACCAGTTCTTCCAGCTGGTACGCCGCGCCAACCACCTACCGCCGGCGCCGGTCTGAACCGGACCGCCGATGCGGGAAGCCGTTTCTCCCCGATAACGTACGACGAACGTCGCTGACATGTCTGAAGGCGCCTGGACCGACGGTCGTCGCGCCGCCGTGAGCGGCGGCTACGCAGGGGAGACCACTCTGGAACGACGAGCCTCGGCTCACCGGAAACTCGTGGCGCTGGCGGCGGTTGCCGGTCTGCTCGCCGGCTGCCGCTCGAGCGTCAAGCCGGCTGAGTCGCCCACGCCGGCTGAGTCGCCCACGCCGGTCAGTTCGCCGACCCGGGCACCGGTCGACGGCGTGGTCGGGTTCCACATCCAGACCGGGACCGGCCAGTCGTTCACGCTCCGGTCCCCCCAGGCGGGCAGCTGCCCCGGCTTCGACGCACTGCTGACCCTCGGGCACGACCGCTACCTGCGGCTGTCCGCCTACGCCGCAAGCTGCGACGCCACCGGCAACACGGCTCCGGGCAACGGCCGGCACGGCGGGTACCGCTCGGTCGCGGACATCCCCGCCGACCGGCTGGCCTCCTCGATCAAGGTGCACACCGCGATCGGTGACGCGGTCGCCTTCACCCAGCCGTACTACGAGTGCACCAATTCCTGCCACGACTACACCGAGCCGGTAGCCGTGATCACGCTCGACCACCCGCAGGATCCGGGATTTCCGGCCCTGATGGTGTACTCGGAGCGAGGCACGATCAGCCTCGACCAACTGGAAGCCGTGCTGCGCGACCAGCTGCTCCCCTGAGGGTCCGGGCCGAGTCCTTGGTGATCGGCCCGGGCTAGTGCCGCTGACTGAGGTATCTACCGGATGCGATCTTCCGGGGGCCGGATCACGATTGAGAATCATGCCGGGTATCTCGGTCCTGGTCGTCGACGACCACGTCCTGTTCGCTGACGTGCTGCACGCCCAGCTCGAGCGGGAATCCGACCTGGACCCGGTCTCGACCGCCTACCACGCGCGCGACGCGCGCACGCAGGTGGCGGCGCACCATCCCGCCGTGGTCATCCTCGACGTACTGCTCGGCGACAGTAACGGGCTCGACCTCGTGGACGAGATCAAGCGGCTGTCGCCGGAGAGCAGGATCGTCATGTTGACCGCGTTCGAGTCGGTTGACGCGGTGGTGACGGCGTTCTCTCGCGGCGCGAGCGCGTGGTTACCCAAGACCACCGACACAGCACACCTTGTCCGGGTCATCCGGGGCGTATGCCGTGGGGAGGCGTGGCTGGCTCCGGACCTGCTCGGTCGGGTCCTGGCAGACCTCACATCCGGGACCGTGACTCAGCCGAACCCGGTGGACCGATTGACCATGGGCGAGCGCGAAGTCCTGCAATGCATGGTGGACGGCCTGAGTCGGGCCGAGATCGCCAATCGGTTGCAGATACCCGCCAACACGGTACGCAGCCGCATCCAGTACCTGATTGCCAAGCTCGGCGTCCACTCCACCCTGGAATGCGTCGCGGTCGCCCTGCGCAACGGCATGCGCCCGTCGCGACACTGACGATCCACGGCAGACAACAAGGGGGCCGCTTCGACCTGGCTCAGCTATGGCTACCCGAGGGAGGACGCGGTGAAGTCGTCCACCTGGACGTTCGCGGGGGGTGCCGTACTGGCGGACAGGACGCGCACGCCCACGCCTGCCGGTCCCTGTAGCGAGGCCGTCGCATCGGTCGCGGTGACGTTCCACGAGGTTGGCTCGGCCGTGCCGTCCAGCCACAGTCTCGCGCTGAGGGTCGTTGTCGTGCCGTCACCCTGTGCATCAAGTCGGAGCCAGTACCATCCGCCGACCACGAGGTCGGGAACGGTAGCCGAGATGCCCACCTTCACGGTGCCACCGGCTGTCGTACTCCGGTCGATCTCGATATCGTCCGAGGTCCCGGCGACAGACCGCACCCGCACGCCGTACCAGTCATTCGCGCCGCCCGTACGGGTGAGCACGTGGAAGGCGTTCCAGCTGGACGAAGGCAGGGCGGTGAATCGGAACCGGGTCTTGACGGACACATTCTGCTTCGCAACAGCCAGCGTCGCGCTCCGGGCTCCTGTGGCGGATTGCTGGATGGCGCCCTCGGCGCCGTCGACGGAATAGTCCGACGACGTGCCCGTCGTGGACCATGTGTAGCTATCCGTCGATCCCCAGCCGTTCGTCACGACCCGCGAAAAGGTGTCAGCGACGAAGATCGTACTTACCGCACACAAACTCTGTGTTCCTGAACCTGCGACATTGGCGGCAAACTCCGAAGTGTTACCCGCTGCGTCGGTTGCCGTTGCGGTGACCGCTCCGGTGACGGAAAGACCGGCCACGCACCAGGCTCCCGTACTGTTGGCGGCGACGGCCGTCAGATAGGTCGCCCCTTCGCCGTTCGTCTCGCCGCTTCCGGGCTGCGCCTGGAAGATCTCCACGGTTGAGCCCGCCGGTGCCGTCCCGATCACCGATGTCGCCGTCGCCTGCTGGATGACCGGAAAATCGAGGCCCTGGTTGCCGGTCGTCGCAGACGTCGTGCCGTCGTTGGCGTTGATCCCGTTCACCGGCAGCAGATCGATGCCCAGTCCGCCATTGTCCCGGATCCGGTTCTGGGTGATGCGGTTCGCGTCGGTCGGCGTCGTCGAGCTTTGTGGGTCGATGGCGACTCCGGCAAGCGCGTTGGCGGCGATCGTGTTGGTGCCGATCGTGTTCAATCTGGTCCCGTTCGCGAGCCACACGCCGTAGGCTTTGTTGCCTCGTGGGGTTGAACCGTCACCGGCAAGGCCGATCGTGTTGTTCTGGATGACGTTTCGGGTAGCGAAGGACGTCTCGACCGCTACCCCGCTCATGCCGTTGGCGGCGATCGTATTTCCGTAGACCTGGTTGTTGGATGCGGCAAAGCGGATATGGACGCCGTTTTGAAGGTTCGGCTGGCCGGTCATTGCGTCCGCGGCAAGGCCGATGATGTTGGCGGTTATTTGATTCCCGCTGGTTGCCGCACCGCTGGCATTCCGTTCATGCAGGTCAATACCGTCGTTCTGGTTTCCGGCAACGACGTTACGGGTCACCGTGTTGTTGCAGGCGCCTCTGTCCAGGTCGATACCGTCGTCGACATTCGGTCGGACGAAGCGGCCAGTCGGATCGAGGCCGACCATATTGCCTTGGACCGTGTTACCACATACCGCACCAGTGCCGCCCGGTCCGCCGTTCCCGTCGAGTTGGATGCCGTCGTCGTGATTGCCGGAAGCGACGTTGCCGGTGCCGGTCGCCGATCCGCCGATCGTGTTGTTCCGCGCGCAGACCCCCAATTCGATGCCCGCGCCCTGGTTCCCATAGGGAGCGGGCTTGACCGCATTGGCGTTCAAGCCGGCGTAGTTGCCCTCGACCACGTTCTGCTCTGGGCTCTCGCATGTGCCGTCGGTGCGCATGGACCCGAGGAGCTGGATCCCGATGCCGCTGTTACCCGATACGACGTTGCGCTCAGCCGGCGTGGTACCGCCGATGCGGTTGTTCAACGAGACGCCGTTGACCTCGATGCCGCTGTCCGCGTTCGGCAGGCGGGAGAGACCGTCCGCGGTCATGCCGATATAGTTACCGATGAGGACGTTGTCGGACGAGTCCTCGATTTCGACGCCATCATTGGCTCCCCCGGATATGACGTTACGGTCGGCTGCCGTCGACCCGCCGATCGTGTGGCCGCCACCAGCTTTCACGTGAATCCCGTCGTCCCGGGTACCGAGCGCGGTCGTACCGTCAGCGGTTCCGATCACGTTTCCGACGATGACGCTGTTACGCGCCGTCGATGTGATCGAGATGCCGTAGCCGCCGAAGCGGGTGATCGCCAAGCCGCGCACCGTGATGCGCTGACCTTGGATGACCAGGCCGGTCTCCTGATCTCCGGTGTCCGGATCGTCGAGGCGTATGCCGGTGGCCCCGCCGCCAGGTTGTGTTGTGGCGTCGAGGACGATGTCGCTCCCGGTGATCGCCGGCAGCGGATTGTTCGCACCCGCGCCGACCGCGATCGTCTTTGGTCCCGACGGCGTGATGTTGAAGTTGATCACAGCGCCGCCGGTCGACGCGTTCGCCGCCATGATCGCGGCTCGAAGCGTACACGACGATGTACACGAATTAGCGGTGTCGTCGGTCGAGGTAACCGTGAAAACTGTAGCCGCGCTCGCCGGATCCGCGAACATCGACACCGGAACCAGTTGTAGCGCGAGGATGACCGCGCCCCATCGCGCCACCCTCGCGGTCGTGCCTCTTTCCACTGAAACACTGTACCGTACCGCTACTCCGCAGCGCCGGAATTCCGACCCTTTCCAAGTGACAATCTCTGACCCGACTGTGCCAACTCACGGGTTACCGGACCGGCTGACAGACGTCCCCGACAACCGCCGGCGGTGACCTGTGCCGGACGGGCGCGGACCACGTAATTCGCGCTATCGATCCGGCGGATCGACATTCCACGATCGGCTGCTATTCGACCCTCACGAATTGAGCGCGCCCGGTTTGTGACGCGGCCGGGCCGGCCGCACGCCACCGGCCCCGGCGTCGCGCCAGGCTCGGCTGATTGGTCGGGGTGCGGAGGATTGTGCTAATCGAAGCCGGTCGACACTTCCACGGTATACGGGCCGAGCCTGCCGCTCCCGCCGTACTCGATGCTCCCGGTCCGGGGTACCTCGCCGAGGAGAGCGAGAACCCGTCTCACCGCGTCATGCCGGACCTGTTCGTCGGGGCCAGCACCGAACAGCACGCCGATTTGCAGGGTGTCCGAGTAGACGGTGACGATATGGTCCGGAAGGTCCGGCAGCGCTTCTATGAGATCAGCGATGCGCCGCAGGGCGTCACTAGCACTTTTCGCCACAGGTTGACGTCCTTCCCGCGTTGGCCCGCCCGTCTTCGTATCGTCGGCGTTCCTCGGCGCCTCGCCGTCGGCCGGGACCCTTACGGGACCACCTCCTGATGGTGAGCTGCCACGGCGGACCGAGGCGAAGGACTCCTTCCGCCCAGCCTCCCCTCGATGACCCATGGGCAAGATCATACGACCAGGTGATGCAGCCGGCGTACGTCGACAACGAGATCAGCTACCTCGTGGCCCGTCCCTCGCGACCTTCATGGGTCGATCGAAATTCATCGTACGGCGGCACCGCCCGGTCGCGACCGGCGGCAGTGGGTGCACCCGGTCGTGCCGGCCGGGACGTCGTGCCGGCCGGGACGTCGCGCCGGCCGGGATGTCGTGCCGGCCAGGACGTCGTGCCGGGCCGGGATGTCGCGCCGGCCGGGATGTCGTGCCGGCTAGGACGAGCCCTTGGTGAGCACGAAACCGTCGAAGTTGCCGGTGTAGGTAGCCGCCGCATTGGTGGACACCTGCAGATACGGATAGCCACCGGTGAAGCCGAGCCCGTGCGGGAGGGACCCGACGCGGGTGACCAGGCTGCCGGGCGGGCCCTCTGAAAGGGCCAGGTTCGTCGCGTTGAGGTCCAACCGGAACGCCCGCAACCCGGTACTCGCCGTTACCGTGCCGGACCACAGCGTGGTGAGGGTACCGGCCTTGTTGCGGACCACGAATAGCTTGCCGTTGCTGACGTAGACGCGGAGATAGTCAGCCTGACCGGTGGCGTTGGTCGTGACGGCGGTGGGCGTCAGGATGAGGCTCGAGGTCTGGGAAGCGCTCGCCGCGGTGGACATCTGCCAGGCGACCGACGCCGTACCACTGTCCCAACTCGCTTGCACAACCTTTTCCCGGGCCTGGACGTACTGCCAGGTCCCCACCTGCGCGCTGCTCAACGTGTCGGTCTCCAACAGGGTGTTGGCGCCGATCGTCGCCCCCGAGCCGGTGCCGGCTGCCGACCGACGTATCTCCCAGTTGGCCGGCGTCGTGCCATCGGCTCCGGTGAAGTCATCGGAGAAGAGCACCTGCGGTCCGGGGACGACCGGGCTCGACGGTGTCGATTCCGGTCCTGCGCCGACCGCGTTCGTCGCGTGGACGGTGAAGGTGTAGCTGGTGCCGTTGGTCAACCCGGTGACTGTCGTGCCGGTCGGCACGGTACCGTTGGCACCCGTGACGGTCACCTGGTTACCGGCCGATGACCGCACCGTGTAGCTGACTATCGCGCTGTTGCCATCGTCCACCGGGGCCGTCCAGGAAACCTGGGCCGACGAGTCGCCCGCCTGCGCGGTAACACCGGTCGGTGCGCCGGGCACCGTCTGGACGGCTTGGGGAATGACCGAGTTGGACGGCGCGGAATCATCACCCGGACCGAGAGCGTTGGTCGCGGTCACCACGAACGTGTAGCTGTTGCCATTGGTCAGGCCGGTCATTGTTGTATTCGTGGGGACACTCCCGTCCGGGTGTGTCGGGACCGTGGTCCGGTCACCGGCCGAGGACGTCACGGTGTAGCTGGTGATCGGGCTGCCGCCGTCAGTGGATGGCGCGGTCCAGGAGACCGCGGCCGAGGCGTTCCCCGCGGTGGCTGTGACGCCGGTAGGCGCGCCGGGCGGGCTTTCGTTCGGTATCGGGGTGACCGTGTTGGACGGCGTTGAATCCGGTCCCGTGCCCACCCCGTTGGTGGTGCTGACCGTGAACGTGTACGACGTACCGTTTTCGAGGCCCTGGATGGACGACGCGGTCGGCACGGTGCCGTCGGGCCCGGCGAGCACGGCGAGGCGCTGGCCGTCCGAGGCGGTCACCGTGTAGCCGGTGATCGGGCTGTTCCCGTCGAAGGCGGGCGGGCGCCACGAGATGGTGGCCTGCGCGTCGCCGGCCCGCGCGGTGACCGAGGTTGGTGCGTCCGGAGGCGTACGTACCGCATCCGGTATCACCGCGTTGGACAGCGCGGAGGCTGGGCCGGTACCGACGTCATTGGTGGCTTTGACAGTGAAGGTGTAGCTGGTGCCCGCGGTCAACCCACCGATCGTCGCGCTGGTCGGCACGACGCCGCTCGCACCCGCGGCAGCGACGACCTGCTGGCCACCGGATGAGGTCACGGTGTAGCTGGTGATCGGAACACCGCCGTCGGACCCGGGCGCGGTCCACGAGACCTGCGCCGACCCTTCGCCGGCGGTGGCGGTCACCGCGGTCGGTGCGGCGGGCGGTCCGGGCGACTTGACCATGGCGAAGGTGTCGAACAGTGCGACGTATGTCGTGACCGAGTTCGTCGAAGCCTGCAGATAGGCGTAGCCGGATGCGAAGGCGAGACCATGCGGGATCGGCCCTGCCCGGACGGCCGCCGTGCCCGTTGGTCCCTCGAGAAGGGTGACGCTGACCGCGTCGATGCGCAGTTCGAAATCGCGCACCGTGCTGCTGACCGCTTCGGTGCCGGACCAGAGCGTGGTAGCCGCGCCGGCCCTCTTGGCGACCAGGAACAGTTTGCCGTTCGTGACATAGATCCGCAGGTAGTCGGACTGGCTTGTGGCGTTACCTGTCGTCGCACTGGGCGTGAGGACGAGGCTCGAGGTCTGGGTACTCGTCGCCGAGGTCGCCATCTGCCACCTCACCGAGAGCGTGCCGGCCGACCAGGACGGCTGCACCACGGTCTCCCGGGCCTGGACGTACTGCCACGATCCGTTCTGATCCGCCGCGAGGGCGTCGGTCTCGGCCAACTGGTTCGACTGGATCCTCGCACCACTGCCGGCGCCCGTTGCCGACCTCCGCACGTCCCAGTTGGTCAGGATCGAGCCGTCGGCACCGGAGAAGGTGTCGCCGAATATCGTTGTGGCGGACGGCGGCGGGGCGGTGCACACGTCGCCGGAGCCGCTGGGCATGACGTCGACGGCGAACTCCGAGGTGTCGCCCGCGCTGGTCGTCGCTGTCGCGGTCACCATGGTCGACCCGCTCACCGAAAGACCGTCCAGGCACCACGCGCCGCTGCCGTCGGCGGTGGCGGAGCCGAGGTAGACAGCGCCTTCGCCGTTGTTCTCACCGGTTGCGCCCGCCGCGCTGAACAATTCCACGACGGTACCCGGGATGCTCGTGCCCTCGGCACTTGTCGTGGTGGCCGTGGTGATGACCGGGTAGTCCAGTCCGTCGTTGCCGATCACCGGGTCGAGGTGGCTCCCGCTCTGCAGGTTCACGCCCGGGGCCGGAAGCAGGTCGACGCCAAGGCCACCGTTGCCCGACATCGCGTTTCCGGTCACCTTGTTGTTCACGGTGCTGTTGCCCGAACCCGCGACGGTTTCGACCGCGACGCCGGCGAGCGCGTTGCCCTGTATCGTGTTTTTCTCCACCACATTTCCGGTCGGCCCGTCGGTCAGGTGGACGCCGTACCGCTGATTGCCACGCGCGGCACTGCCGTCCACGGTCGTGCCGATCCTGTTGCCACGGATGGTGTTGCTGTTTGTACGGGCATCCTGGAGGTACACGCCACTGAGGCTGTTTGCACTGATCGTGTTGCTCTCGATCAGTTCGCTCCGCGCGCCGGAGAACAGGCGGACGCCGTTGCCGCCGTTGGGCAGCGGTGTGCTGCCGTCAGCCGCGAGTCCGATGATGTTGCCGATCACCTGGGTACCGGCCGGGTTCGACTTGAGGTACACGCCGTCGGAGTCATTGCCCGAGATGAGGTTGGCCGCACCGGGGGCCGCGCCGCCGACAAGAGTGTTGCAGGCGCCGTTCTGCACCTTCACCCCCGCGTCGACGTTGGGGATGTTCTTCGTACCGCTCGGATCGGTGCCGACGTAGTTGCCCTGTATCGTGTTGTTGCAGATCAGGCCGGCAGGGCTGCCGAAATTGTCGAACTCGATCCCGTCGTCGTGGTTGCCGCTGACCACGTTGCGTGCACCGGGGTCCGTGCCCCCGATCAGGTTGTTGCTGGCACATTCCTCGATCTCCACACCCTCGCCCAGGTTGCCGTACGGCGACGGCTTGGTCCCGGCAGCGGTGAGACCGATGTAGTTGCCCTCCACCACGTTGTATGTCGGCCCCTCGCACGTCCCATCGGAGAGCAACGTACCGAGAAGTTGGACACCGATGCCGCTGTTGCCGGTGACGATGTTCCGTCCATCGGCGGTGAGGCCACCGATCTGGTTCTGACTCGAGGTCCGGTGGATCCCGATCCCGACGCCGGCGTTGGGCAACCGGTTCGCGCCGTTCGCCGACATACCGACGATGTTGCCGGCGACCACGTTGCTGTTGGAGCTGGTCATCTCGATGCCGTTGCCGGTCCGGCTGCCGACGATCACGTTCCCGTCCGTGCGCGAGCCGCCGATGACGTGGTTGCCACCACCGGCGAGGTGGATCCCGTCACCGGTGTTTCCGGCCGCGGTGACACCATCGCTCGTTCCGATCCAGTTGGCGGCGATGACGTCGCCGGTCGAGCCACTCGTGACCGAGATCCCGTCGCCCGTGAAGTTGGTGATGGCGAACCCGCGTACGGTGACGTTGCCGCCGGTCAGTTGTAAGCCGTTCACCGTCGCGGTGATGCTCGGGTCCGGTGTGAGGACGACACCAGGCACGCGGCCACCGGACTGCGTCGTGGCGTCGACGGAGACCGACGAGCCGGTGATGGCTGGTAGCGCGCTGAGCACCGTGATGACCGGGGTTGTCGTCGCCGGAATGGCGAAGTTGATGGTGTCGCTCCCGGCTGACGAGTTCGCCGCGTTCAATGCCGAGCGCAGCGAGCAGCTCGCCGATGTGCATGGCGCGCCGTCATCGGACGTCGTGTTGACCACCCAGACGTTGTCGGAGGCGTAGGCCGGCGTGTCGGCGACGATGAGTGCGCCGCTGAAGGCCACCACCGACAGGCAGAGGGCAGGTAGGAAAGGTCGCCGCACGCCTCGGCCGGGCGGCACCGGCGGGACCTGCCCGATCGTCCGGGGCGTCTCAGGCATCACCGGTCACCGCCTTCAGGTACTCGTCGATCGATGCGTATCCATTGCAGAAGCAGTACGCCTCGGGGGCGCGAACCCAGAGGAAGGCGGACAGCCGGAACCGCCGCGCGTCCGCGACCGACCGTCGCATTGCCGGGGGCGTGTCCGCGCCACTGTTTTCGCCCATCAGGTCCAGGTGCCGCGCCTGGGCCAGGGCACCGAGCCGTTCCAGCGCCACCGGGTTGTCCGTCCAGGTCGCCCAGACCGCCACACCGCGAGCGGGTAACGCCGCGATCTGCCGGGCATGGTCGTACCCGCGTTGCAGGTCCCCGCTGCGCTGCGCGTCGGTGTTTCCGCACAGGTCGTCGCGCACCGCCGCGCCGATGTCATCGGCACCGACCCCCAGCGAGGGATAGAGCACCGCGATCGTCCCCGGATAGAAGCGCCGGACCGTGTCGATCTGCCACCGTTGAAAGTCCACCAGCGACCGCATGTACCAGTCCAGGAAGCGTTCGGCCTCATGGCGCGGAGACGGGTTGCACGGGCGCCACCCGGGCACCGGATTGCCAGTGGCGGCCGCCGCGGAGAATGCCGGGTAGTCGGGCAGGTATCCCTGGGTGCTCTTCACTGCCGGATAGCCCAGCTCACCCTTGGGGCCGCCACCGACGCGCACGGCGTAGAAGTCGGTGCCGAGTTCGGAAAAGACCCTTCCGGTGTAGGCCTCGGCGAGTGGGCGCAGCCGGTAGCCGAATACCAGATCGGCTACGTCGTCGTTCACGTACCGCGTCCCGTTCTGGTCGGTGAACAACGCGTCTGGTCTGCTCAGCACCCAGGCGGGCGCGTGGTGCAACCCGAAGTTGAGCACGATCTTCAAACCGGCGGCGCGGAAACGGTCGCGTTGCGCTCGCACCGCCGACAGGTACCGCTCGTCGTAGTAGTGCTCGCGTGGCTCGGCCGCGGCCCACGACATCTCCAGCAGTACGACGTCGACACCCTGCTGATGCAGCTCGGAGAGGTTCACCTGATCGTAGGGACCGATGAGTCCCCACAACGGGCCGCCCGCCGGCCGCGCTCCCGGTTGGCACCCGGCGGCGGTCAGCAAGATGCACAACAGCGCGAGCAGCGTGCCGCGCTGCCGGTGATGTCGCCGCCCGCGTGCCATCGCGTCAGGCCTTGCCACATCGGTTGCGCTGTCGCGGCATTACAGATCCTCTCAGTGGCAGACGCCGGTGCCGACGTCGCGGAACCGCTGGCCGAAGATCGGCACGAACTGCCAGCGGTACGAGGTCGGCTCCAGGGTCAGTTGCAGTACCCCTGGCACGCGCCCATTCCTGACGACGCTGCGCGGCGACGGTTGTCCGGTGAACGACGTCGCCTTCGCCGGTCCGCTGCTGACCACGAACTCGCGGAGGCCACGCTGCAGGTCGAGGTCGCCGTTGGGCGCCTGCCGCGCGAACCTTTCGTATCCGTCGGTGTGGGTGTTCACGACCAGCTCGGCGCCTGCCGCGTAGAGGTTCTGCCAGAACGCGTCGTAGGTGGGGTCGCTGCCCGGGCGGGCGGAACTGAAACGGGGCCTGTTCCAGTACGCCATCGTGCACTTCGCCTTCGACCGCCGCAGATCGTCGGCGAGCCACCGCACCTGTGGCGAGCCAGGGCCGCAGCCCCCGGCATCCGCGCAGTCGCCGTTGAGCGCGATCACGTGCCAACCCAGGTAGTCATAGCTGTAGTGGTCAGGCCCTCTCGACGAGACAAGAGCCGGCAGGTCCAGGGCTGTCGTTGCTCGACCCTGGTCGCTCAGTACCGGCCGGAGCCGTGGCGCCAGCCGCTGCCACACGGTGCTTGCGCCGGTACCGTCATCGCCGACTTCGGGCATTTCCGCATCACCGACGGCCAGTACCAGCGCCGGATCGAGCGCGTCGACCACCGACGCGATGTCACCGGCGGGGCAACCCTGATCACGCTGTCCTCCCGGGTCGCTACCACAGCCCAGGCTTCCCACGGCGACGACGCTGTGCTGCGCCGGCGGGAGATCGCGGTCTCCCATGACCAGTAGGTGCGGCATCGCCGGGATGCCGATCAGGATGACCACGGTCGCGGTGGCGACGATACTGATCAGCGCACCTGGCTGCACGGGACGGTGGTGACGGCGCTTCGACGGAGTGCCGCTCACGATCGTCAGCCGCCTGCCTTGGACGCTGGGTCGGGTCCGCTCTGTCATGGCTGTCCCTACCCATCCTGGCCCGAGTACCGGGGAGCGGCGGCGAATCTCACCGGACGCCGTAGCGGTGCCGGCTCGGCGTCGTGCGCCTGCGTTGTGGTGATCAGCTCGACCACGTCCGCCGCGGTCACGTCGGGCGGGCGCCGCGCGTCCGCGACAAACACCTCGGTCCCGGCGGCCGCCGCCTCCTGCGCCCATCGCCGGTACAGCAGGCGCCAGAGCTCCAGTTCCTGCAGTGTGTGCTCATCGTCGCGCTGCCCCAGCACGTCGGCGGGAGCGTCCAACAGCACGATGAGGTCGTACCGTGACGCCAACCGCAGATAGCGCCTTGCGAGGGCCGAACCGCGCGGTGGATCGTGCTTGGCCAGCCCATCGAGAGGACCGCGATCAGTGATCACCACCGCTGTCCGGGTCCTGGCGGCCGCCCACCGCAGCGCCAGCAGTCGGATCATCAATTCACCGGCGTCGATGTGACCGTGGATGGCGCGCAGCCGGCGGGCAACCCGGTCGCGCCACGCCGGCCGCCCCGACGCGGACGGCGCAGCGGAGGGCGCATGGTCTCCCGGCCTCCGGCCACGGGTAGCGGCCGCGCCGGCGACGCCGGAGGGCCGATCGAGGCGCCGGCACAATACACAGCCGTAGCAGTAGCCGAGGTGCACACTGACACCGCCATCGGCCAGACGATCACGGATCTTGCCGGTCACCGTGGTCTTGCCGGCACCATCCGGACCGCACAGGCCGATGACGGGCCGGCCGCCCCGGCGGCCCAGCCACCTAGCTGGCCATTGCGCGGTCATGCGAGCGCGAGACGGCATCGTTTCACCACCGCAAGTGGGCCGCGCAGGACCGCCTCGCGTCGAGCCGCCGCGACCTGCCCGGTGCGCCGCAGGTGACCCACATGTTCGCGGGCCACAGCGATCGAGGCAGACGTGCGCAGCGGTACCGGGAGGGGCAGATCCTGCCCGCGGTCCAGGCGCGCCACCGCGCGGTCGACCGTACGAAGGGTTTCGTCGAAGGCCCGCTGCCAACCCTCACGACGAGCCTCGTGTCGCGCTTCGGTTACCACGTCGGGCACCAGCAGCGGCCGGATCGCCAGCAGTTCGGACAGGTCGACCGCGAGATTCTGGAACACCGCATGTGCCAACCAGATACGCAGCTGGTCTGCGTCAGCGGGCTGCAACCACCCTTCGGGTGACGAGGATGCGCGCGCAGCCAGCCGTGCGGCGGGCACCACCGGAATGCCGAACCACGAGACCAGCCTGTGCAGGTGTGCCGCCGGTCCCGACGGCGGATGCAGCAGCACCTTGTCGGGCTCAAGCGGATGCCCGCTGCTGCGCACGTACCATCCGGCCAGGGCCCGGCGGGCCGCGTCCCACTGGTCACCGACCACGAGGTCGAAGTTCGTGTACAGGTAGTCGCCCTCAGGGTCGGCCTTGATGAGCACCGGTAGCACGCCGGCGTCGCGCAACCGAGCCGTGACGGCCGCCAGGTTGTCGCGGAACTGCGCCGTGGCAACGTCAACGGCACGGACGAGTCCGGGCAGCCGTTGCGGATAGGCACGGGCGAGCAGGCCCTGCACCTGATTCCGGTCCGCTTCCCGCAGGGCGGCGGCGAGACCGGCGTCATCGACCGGGATGACTTCGCCACGCCACACCGTGACCGTCAGGACCGCCGTCCCCAACCGCCGTTCCTTCGTGTCCACCGCTGCTCCTCCTCGGATCCAACCCTCGGGCGCCTGACTCATCCGGTGCGGGCCGTCGGTGAGTCGCGGCAACCGTGCGAACCGGCCCGCCGGCGGGTACCGGTGGAAAGCAGCTCGGCGTAGAGGTCGGCGTACAGGCGGGCCGCCGCTGTCTCGCTGAACTCCCGTTCCACGAGCCGGCGACCCGCGGATGCGCGCTCGCACCAGACCGCTTCGTGCGTGAGTACCTCATCGAGTGCGCGGGCGGTGTCGACGCCGCGGGGCGGCACCAGCGCGGCGGCTTCACCAAGCACCGCCAGGGTTGGCAGGTCGGACGCGATCACCGGACGGCCGGTCGCCATCGCCTCCAACAGCACCAACGGAATATCGGCCTTTCCCGCAAGCGTGCTCGCCGGAAGGATCACGGCGGTCGCGGCACGCAGGAGTGCGGGCATGTCGGCCACCTGGCCACGAATCTCGACGCGGTCGACACCGAGGGCGTGGGTGCGGGCGCGGACCCTCTCGACGAGCCTCGCCTCGTCCTGCCCCGGCCTGGCCCGCATGGCAAGGACAAGGCGCGCCCGGTCCCGGAAAGCGGAAACCGCGAAGGCCTCAACCGTCGTTTCCAATCCACCGCCCTCGTCGTAGTGCCCGGCGAACAGCACGACCGGATCACCGGGCGGGCGCGGCGCGATCGGCCACCGTTGCAGGGGAAGGCTGGGTGGGATGACCCGGACGTCCGGGAACCCGGCCGCCCGCAGCATCTCCGCCGAGCGTCCGGAGAGGACGACCGTGGTGCCGAGGCTCGGAGTGCCCCCGGAACCGGGTGTCAGGGTCGACGGATCGACCACCCCCGGGCAGGTGTGCAGGACGGGCCGGCGCAGGCGGGTAGGAACGGCATTGAGGAACCGGGCGAGCCGTGCGAAGCCCGGACCGATCGTGACCACGGCGTGGACCAGGTCGACGAAGGCCAGGGATCCCAGCGCGAACGCGCCGATCTGGAGGCTCTCGGCCGGTCCCGGACGGCCGGTCCGCGACAGGATGGGAACCCGGTGGCCGGGCACATCCTGCCGGCTGGTGCCGGCGCGGCGAACGGAGACGAAGCGGTACCCGGGAAGGCCGCGAGCGACGACCTCGGCGAGATGCTTGTCGGCGCTGTCCCACGGCGGCGACAGCGGGTGGCTCGTGACCAGAGCGACGCGGGGTCGCGGCTTCGTCACCATCGCAGAGCCACCGCCTCGTGGTACGGGTTGACGGCCGGGTCGACGTGTTCGGTGAGGGCCTGGGAAAGAGCGACCAGCGCACCCCACTGATGAGAGTTGAGCCGCCGTTGGTCAGTTGCCGAAAGCGTGGTCATGACGGCGCCGAATGACTGGCCGCGCAACAACAGAAGCATCAGGCCGGCGGTGGCGGCCCGGCCACCACCGACGTCGTCGTGGACGTAGACGACGGCGGAACCGTTGTCGTACCGCCGGACGAAGGTGACCAGTGCCGCGAGGTCGGCGGCGGTCGGGGCGCCGTCGGCGGCGACCGGAACGCTGAGGTAGTCCAGACCGAAGCCGGCGGCGATGTCGCGCTCCGAGTCGCCGGAAAGACGTAGGTTGACGACCGCCCGGACGTGGTACGCGTTGCGAAGTCGCAGCAGGTCGAAATCGGCGGGTTGGCCGCCCCGCACGATATGCGCGGTGACCTGAGCAGCGCCGGGCAGTGGCGGTAGAGGGTGGGCGTCGGGGTGCCGGGTTTTGATGCCCAGCGCACCGGCGCTGAGCGCGGCGACGATGCCGAGCACCACGAGCCGGATCACGAACGGCCGACCCCGCACGACGTATCCGAAGCCGATGGCAGCGGGAATCGAGTGACCACGCTCGCCGCGGAGTTGGACGCCCCCGGTCACGTCAACGCCTCCTCGCTGGGTTGGTCCGCCGCCCTGCGGAGCAGATCCAGGATGGCCAGCGCCGAGGTCCGCCAGGTCGTGCCGCCCGCGGCCCGGCGGCCGGCCGCGCTCAGTTCCCTGGCGAGCAGCGGTTCGCGCAGGACGCCCTCCATGGCTACGCTCCAGGCCACCGGATCTCCCCTCGGCACCACAAGTGCCGCGCCGGCGCTCGCCTCGACCACAGCTGGCGCGTCGCTGGCGACGACCGGTGCGCCCGCGGCCATCGCCTCCAGGACGGGCAGCCCGAATCCCTCGATGAGGCTGGTGAAGGCGAACAGGTCGGCATGCCGGTACAGGTCGATCAACCGTTCCTCGCTCACCCTCGGGTACCACGACACGTGCCGCCCGAGCCCGAGGCTTGCGACCAGAGCCGGTACCGGGTCCGGGAAACGCTTGTCGTTCTCCCCGACCAGCACCAGCGACACGTCCGGCATCCGCTGCCGGAGCAGGTGAAAGGCCCGGACCAGGGTGGCGTGGTCCTTGTGTGGCCGGCGCACACCGACGTGCAGGACGTACCGCGGTGGCAGGTCATCCGGCCGAGCGGCGGGGCGGGCGTCGGCGACCCGGAACTGCGTACCGACAGCGTGCGGCACAACGCTGTCCTCGCTGACCCGGAAGCCGTAGAAGCGACGCAGGTCGGCACGGGTGGCGTGCGAGATGGTCGCGACGGCGTCAGCTCTGGCCAACGCCAGCCGGGTCGCGACCCGGTACATGCGTCTGAACCCCTGGCTGGGGGCGAAGGCCGGATCGGTCTCGAAGATGCAGTCGTGCACGATCGTCGCGACCGGGATCCGGCCGTGCAGCCAGGGCACGGCCAGGTGGTATGGCTCAAACACCACGTCCGGACGGAGCCGGCGGAGCAGTCCCGGCCAACTCGCCTGTGCCGACAACGAGACCACCGGTGTGTGAACGGGCACGAGCTGTACATCAGGCCGCCCCGACAGGTCCCGGGCGGAGAACCGCCCGGGTGGCTCGGCGACGAGGACAACCCACTCCACGTCGACAGATTCCGGGATGGCGCGGAGCAGCTCGAGTGTGTGCCGCCCGATGCCGTGGTAGCGGTCCTGGATAACGCGGCCATCGACGAGCACTCTCATGACGCTGATCCTTCCGATTCGTCAATCGGAGCCGGGGCGTCCACGGGTTGCCGCGTCCGCGCCCGGCGTAGCCGCCCGATGCCGAGCGGTACACCGAACAGGGCCAGGTAGCAGAGAGCCAGCGCGGCAAGCGACCAGACGAAAGGCATCACGTCGGTGCGCAGGCGTGGTGGTGCGGGAAGCGGGAACGGTGGAGGTCTCTGCGGCACCGAAGCCGATGGCGGCATGAGATGCGTCGCCTCGGCGACCGCACGACCGACGGGTGCCAGCCGCACCACGTCCGGAGCGGTGGGCGGCCGTTCGAAAACCACCTTGGTGAACGCCTGACGGACCGCGCCGTCCGGCATCCGGGTCGCGGGTCCCAGCGGTGCCCCCACATGATCGAGCGCCCGTGCGACGTCGGAGCTGGTTGCCGCCGCCGGCGCCACGCCCAGATAGGCGCGGGCGATCCGGACGTCGTCCAGCCGGGCCAGCACGACCTTGGCGGCCGGTGGTGCGGTGTCGTGATACCGGATCGGCGGCAGCTGGTAACGCGCGTAGATCTCCGGCGAATCCTTGGCGAGCGCGGCCACCGCCGGCCTCGCCCGGACCTGCGGCGCATGCCCCGCGGAAGCCTGTCCGGCTTCCAGCACAGCCGAGTTGAAGGCCTGGACGGTCCGGTCGCCTTCGCGCCAGGATCCACTGATCGGCGCACCGACGACGCCTTTGCCGCCCATCGCCTCGTACTCGCGATAGAACAACCCGTTGGCGTCGTTCCGCACCGCATAGCCGCCGCAACGTGACCCCACGGTGTTCACGAACAATCCGCCATTTATCCGTTCGGCATCTGCCGATGGCTCGTACTGATCCGACGGTACCTCCCACAGCTGCACACCCTGATATGTCCGGCTCGGGAAGACCACGAGCGGGCGGCCGTGGCTACGGATCCAGGTCGCCAGGTCGGGCGACATCCGGCCGTAGCCGACCAGCGCGTCCTTCGGGTTGAGAAAGAAGTAGTGGATGCCGTGCGCAAGCGCTCCCGGTCCACTGCCGAAACTGGTCACCGTTCGGCCCTGCAACGAGTAGGCGTACTTCTGGGCGTCACCGCTGGCATTGAAGGCCGCACAGTGCGGGTAGTTCGACTCCACGAAGCCGGCCATCCGTTCGATTCCGTTGTTGCTTCCCTCGCCGTACTGGTAGCGCCAGCTCCCGCCGGCCACCGCCAGCGACAGCGCGGCCAGGCCGATGACCACACCCGAGGCCAGCGGCGCGGCCGCGCCCAGCACCCGGCTGCCTTCGGCGCGGGACAGGAGCGCCGAAATGAGGCAGTCGAGGCCCAGCACGGCTCCCACGATGGCGGCTGGCAGTACGTACATGAAGAACTGCTCGTTCAAGGTGCCCTGAACGATGGTGAAGGCGGCGAACGCATAGCTGCACAAGAGCACCACGAGGACGTACCGCGCGGACTCGGTGTTACGCCGGAAGAAGAGCCACAACAGCGCGAGCGCGCCGGCGGCCAGCAGTAGGTAGCTGGTGAGGTACTGAGGGGCGGAACGGAGCAGGGCCGCGGTGAACGAGACACCTGGCCGGTTCCAGCCGGTGACCTGAAGCAGGCCGAGCAGGCGCTCCACGGTGAACAGCTTGACCTCCCAGAATCGGCCGTTTGTGCCGAGCAGGACGGCCCACAATGGGAAAGCCAGCCAGAATGCGAAGCCGACGGCGATCGCCCCGGCGGCCCGCCGCACATAGCGCCAGTCGCGGCCGGTGACACCGAACAGGACGGGCACGATGAGCAGGAAGATCGAGATCTCCTTGGTGAGCAGCGTCAGCCCGGTCAGCAGTCCGACCACGAACAGGTGACGTCGCCACGTCCAGTTCCGGGCCCGCCAGGACACCAGGAGCGTGACCAGACAACCCAACAGCGCCAGCGGATCGATGATCGCGAGCCGGCTGTAGCGGACGAGCACCGGGTCGGTGGCGGCGATCGCGACGACCGCGATGACCAGGAGTACCCGTCGCCGTGGCCGCGCAGCCGAGGTCACGGCGAGGGTGAGCATTCCCAGCAGTACCGCGTTCACCGCGCCGATCGTCGCGCTCAGCAGCCGCGCCGCGTGGATCGCGTCGAACAGCGGAGCCCGGTCGAGGCCGACGGCCGCCAGCCACCCCGCCTGGGTGAGGAAATACAGCGGCGGATGCACGAACACCGGTTCCGTCGACCAGGTCAACTGGCCGGTAGAGGCGACCTGCTGGGCCGCTCGCGTGTACACCACTTCGTCGTACTGGGTATCCGGGCTTGCCACGATGTTGGCGGTGAACGACACGATGCTGAACGCGAACAGGGCCAGCGCGAAATACAGTGGTCGCGCGAGCATCCTTGAGCTGAGCCACTCGGTACCGGTACGCAGCGCAGGCCACACGCGAGCTCGCCGGGGCGTTGCCGGCTCGGCCGTCGAGGCGTCGGCCCCGGTCGCCCGGACCCGTCGGCGCAGACCGCCCATCAGGCCGCGCACGCGTTCGACGTCGTCGTCGGTCAGCAGGTCGAAGGATCTGGCGAGACCGAGGTAGGCCACGGCGGTGACGACCATCAACGCGACTGTCCTGACCGGTGACATCGCGGGTGCCAGTGCCAGGCCGCCCAGCGGGAACAGCAATGCGATCAGGTAGCGTGCCGCCGGTGCCCGACCGGGCAGCCCGATCCGCTGGTGCCGGTGGTACGTGATGGCGACCAGGACGGCGCCGGTCCACGCGGAGAGGGAGAAAGCGACAGCCGCGCCCATCGCCCCCCACCGGGGTACCAGGACACCGAGCACGGTCAGCTCGACGAACAGGACCGCCGGCATGGTCTTGGCGACCGCGTCCCGACGTCCCAGCGCCTGCAGGCTCTTGCCGTAGACGCCACAGCCGATCATGCCGAGAGTGCCGAAGGCCACCAGCCGGATGAGCGGAAGCGCACTGGCATACCGGGCCGGGAAGAACAGCTGCAGGAGCGGCTGCGGCCGCACGACCATGAACAGCTCGATTGGCACCACCACGAGCAGGATCCAGCGCCCGGCCGTGGCGAACCATCGGTGCGACGCCTGTGCCGAGTCGTGTTCGCGAGCGATGAACGGGAAGACGGCGTCGGCGAGGGCGTCGGCGATGAAGTACGGTGCGCGCCCCAGCAGGACCGCGACCTGGTAAACAGCGACCGTGGCGGCGGTCAGACCGAACGCGTGTCCGATGGCCTGCAGGCCGAGCACGTCCGCGGTGGCGAACAAGGCGAAGCCGGCACTGCCGACGAACATCGGGACGGCGTCGCGGTAGGTGCCTGGACCAGCCAGAGGTCCCCGGCCGATAGGTAGGTCGTCGCGCAGTCGCCACGCCCCCATGATGGTCGCCGCCGCGGCACCGACCAGGAAGGCGATGGCCACCGCTGTCGCGCCGAGGTGGAGCGTTTCGACAAGCAGCACCGCGACGACGCATTTGACAAGCACCTCAGCGGCCTGAACGAGCCCGAACGCGCTGAAGCGGCGCCTGCCGTGCAGCGCACCCTTGAAGACCGCATTGACACCGAATACCGGAAACGACGCCGCTACAGTCACCACCATCAGGGTCGAACCAGGAGGCAGGATCCGCACACCGGAGACCTGCAGGAGAACCAGGCCCAGCCCGAGCGCCAACCCGAAGCACGAGTTGCCGAGCAACGAACTGCGGAAGACGGCGGCGGCGCGCCCGGGTTCAAGGCTGGTTCGGCGCGCCTCGGTCCAGGCGAGGATCCACGGGAATCCCGAGTTGAGCGTGTACGCGGCGAGCAGGAGGACAGCCTGCACGGCGCTCACCCGGCCGTACTCGTCCTTGGTGAGGAGCCAGGCGAGAACGACGCCGAGTGCATAGTTCAGCAGTGCGATGACCGCGAACCGTGACACGAGCATGAGGCCGCCCTTGGCAGCCGTCTCCTCGCGGGTGGACACTCCCAACTACAGCCCCGTCGACTTGAAGGCGACGAAAGCCGCCTGGCTGAGCACCGGGTGCCGGTGCCCGTTCAGGCCGCCGGAGATTCGAAGCAGCAGCCGTTCGAGGTCCCACGGCTCGAAGACCCGCCGCTCATCGTTGGCCAGAGAGAGGTTCAGGACGGCGGTCATTCCGGTGCGGCATCTGAACGGGACGGACATCGCACTGTAGACATCCGTGCGACGCAGCAGTCCTCTGAGGACGCTGTCGGAGCAGTCCCGGTCCAGCAACTGCGGGCGGCCGGTCTTCGCGACGTACCCGGAGATGCGTGGCGGGTCCCGCCGCAACTCCGCCAGGTTGGCCCGCCCCCACGCGCCCAGCACCTGCTGCGCGGGTCTACGGCCGAACAACAACAGGGACGCCCAACTGGCGTCGAACTCCTCGACGAGGCTCGCGAGCGTCAGCTTCCCGCCGGCCCACGGTTCCGGCAGAAGTATCTCGGCCTGGGTGGCACACCACTCGCCGACGGTCCGCGCGAATGCCCGCTCGTACCCGTCCACGGTCCGCTCCCATGCCATGTCCGCCGCGGCAAGGCGGGAAGCGTGCTGGAGCTGGCGCAGGCGCTCGGGATCGGCGGCCAGTGACACCAGCACCTGGCGGAGCGCCTGAGGGTCGCGCGGCGAGACGACGAATCCGGTAGGCGAAGCGACGTCACGTACGCCCGGCAGATCAGAAGCGACGGGCACGCATCCCGACGCCATTCCCTCCAGCAGTACCAGGCCGAACGCCTCGGCGCGGGTGGTGGAAGGCAACGCCACGACGTCGTGCGAGCGGTAGTGCGCACGCAGTTCAGTGTCATCCACCTTGCCAGCGAACGTGACGTTCGTCGCGCCGAGCGCGGTCGCCAGTGCCCGATAGCGATCGAGGAGCGGGCCGGACCCGATGAGCGTCAGAGCGAGCGCCGGCTGCCTGGCAACGGCGCGCAGCAGTGTATCGACACCTTTGTACGGCCGCATCTGACCGACGAACAGGATCCTCAGGTGATCCCGCCGTTGTCGCGCCAGGAGCGTACCGGTGCCGTCAATGGAGTCGACGCCCCACGGCACCACGTCCACCGGCGGCCCCCCGGATGTCGCGAGAAGATCGCGGTACGCATTCGAGGTCACCACGATCCGGTCGGCCGTCCGGGCCAGTGCGCCGTGCACGTTGTTGTAGAGGGCACACGGTGGGCCGAGGCCCTCGATGTCAATGGCGCTGTGATGTGTGTAGACAACCGGCGGGCGGCGCGTGCGCCGTAGCGCGCGGTTGAAAAACAGGAACACGTCACTCATCGTCGGGACCGGGCCGTGCAGGTTTACCACGTCATACTCGCGCAGCTGCCGGACGAGCTTCGGCCAATACAGCCCGAAGGCGCTGATCCGGATCTCGCCGAGCATGACGCGTGGGATTTCCACGGCCGAAATGACGTCGACGATGTGCCCCCGTGACCGTAGGCCTCGTGCGATCCGCTCGACGCACCGGGATATGCCGGAAACGATTGGAGGGGCCTCTGAGGTAACGATTAATATTCGCACGGTGTACCTTCCACAGAGATGCCACGCGATCGAGTTGCGGCTGTGCGGGTGATCGAACGTTGACGGTCTCCGGCCCGTATCGGCTCGCGTGGTGGCGCCATGTCGTACCCAGTGGTTCCCCGGCCCCGCTATCGATCACGGCCACGATCGGGGGGTGCCCCAGCATCCGCGCAGGCAGGGCGCCTCAGGGTGGCGGATGCCGGCATCATCGCCGGTCGGATCACGGCCTGGTGGCCGCGCCCATCCGCGAGCCTGACAACTGATCGAGGTCCACCCCGAATCGGGCTCGGGTGGCGGCCGAGCCTGCGGGAGCGATGGTGAACGGAGCGTAACCAGCAACCATCAGGAGTCGAAACGCCGATCATGGTGACCAATCATCGGCTGAGACCCGGGCACATCACATCATGCATCTAGCGGCGCGGAATGCTGGAGGGACAGCGGGCATCGTTGATCTTGTACGGACCGGCCGTCGCGCTGGCCGCGGCACCCGGGGTGGGCAGTCGGGCGAACAGGCGGCGGGCGGCGGGCGGCGGCCCGAACTTCCGGAAGATCCGCTCACCCGGCGTCGCCCTCGACGGAGTTTTCGGGTAGCGACGGCGTCCTCTCCGGAATGGGTCTAGGCTCGCGCTCATGGAAGCGCCGCCGGCGGGATTTGCGATCTCGAATATGTGAGCCGGAGTCGAAGAGCTTCGACAAGGGGGACCGCAGTGGTTCGCATTTCCCCACGAGATCCGGTCAGGTCCGGGGTTCTTGTCTCGCGTTCCGCGGCCAACGCGTAGGAGGTGATCATGAACCTGCACCGCCCTGCATTGTTTCTGACGCCGATCGTGCTCGTCACCTGGTTCGCCATCGGGCCGGCGGCGGCTGCCTCGAAGCCGGCGGCGCCTGTCGGTCCGGTTCCACAGGGCACCCAGAGCAATGCGAGCTACGAGGCCAGCTTCGCCGCCAACGGCGTGACCAACGTGGACGCGACCAGCGGTAAGGTGAGCTGTTACCGGCCGGAGGTGCCGTACTTCGTCAACAACGAGGTCAACGCCTACAGCGGCATGACCGCCTGCCCGGGTGCCGACACCGGGGAGGACACCGGCGCGGCCGGGCCCTACCCGACCCAGGTCGGCAGCAACCCCGGCTATCCGGCAGCCGGACCCATGCTGGTCAAGAGCAAGTCGGAGTCGGACCTGCGGGTCGACCCGACCGATCCCCGACACCTGATCGGGTCCTCGAAGTGGTTCGTCAGCGCCGAGGGGTACAACCATCTGCTCGGCTTCTACGAGTCGTTCGACGCTGGCGCCACCTGGCCGGTTCAGGGACACATCCCCGGCTACGAGGGGTGGACCGACAACACCGACCCGGTCGGCGCGTTCGACGGCTTCGGCAACTACTACTCGCTGATCCTGCCGTACCAGTTCTTCTACAACGCCGACGGTACGCACAACTTCACCGTCGGCAAGGTGCTGGAGCCCAACCCGGTGGTACCCGCGGAGGTCGTCTCGGTCTCGGTGCGACCGCACGGCTCCACCGGCGCCCAGGACTGGATCACCACGCACGCCGGGCACCCGGACTATGTGGCGACCTACGACAGTGTCGGCAACGAGCCGGACAAGCAGTGGATCGCCATCGACACCAACCCGGCCAGCCCGCACTACAACCGGGTCTACGCGATGTGGGTCGTCTTCCACGACGGCTTCACCGCTGTGCCGTATGTGTCGTACGCCGACGCGAAGAAAGACGGCACGCACACCGACTGGTCCACCCCGCTGCGGCTGCCGATCCCGCCGCACAGCCCGCAGGGTGCCACCTACCTGCTGCCCAATGTCGCCCCGGACGGCACCGTCTACACACCGGTGACGAACGAACTGCCCAGGAAGGGATTCTGCTGCTACAACATTTCGATGCTCCGATCGACCGACGGCGGCGCGTCCTGGTCGGTGGCGGGCACGGTGGCGAGCAACGTCACGCCGCCACCCGCCAGGTATCCCAACACGACGTTCCGGGACGGCATCGAGGACACGTTCACCCTCGGCTCGAACCTCGTCGACGGCCACTACCCGCTGTACCTTGCCTACGAGGACTACTCCGCGGCCATCGGCAACATCGAACTCACCGCCTCCTACGATGGTGGCGTCACCTGGACCGCGCCGATCACGGTCAATGACAACGACAGTGCGGTCGACGAGTTCCAGCCCAACCTGACGGCTGCCCCGAACGGGACGGTCAGCGTGAACTTCTATGACCGCCGGCTGGCCTGTCCGGCAGCTGGCACGGCCGAGGCCGCCGCCGCGGGGCTGGCTCTGGACACCGTCAACCCCCGGTACACCGGCAGCCTGCCGCCCTACGGCGCGGTGAACTACTGCGTCAACGCCAGCGTCCAGTTCTACGACGCCCGGCTGGGCCCCCTCAGCCACAACGTCAGGATCAGTCAGCACACCTTCGACCCGCAGTTGGACGCGCCACACACCTCGTGCGCGGCGTGTGTCGGGACCTTCATCGGCGACTACTTCGGCAACATCGTCGCCCCAGCCGCCGGCCGCGCGGTCAACTACGCGACCTTCGTCAGCACCTTCAACTACGGCGGCAACCCGGGACACCACCAGCAACAGATCGTTTCCGCGATCCTGGTGCCGTAACCGCATGGGCGCCGGGGCAGCCGTTCGTGCTGCCCCGGCGCGCCTGGCTGGCTGGGCCAAGGCTGGCTGGGCCGGGAGTCGGGAGCGGGTTGCCCGGACAGCGTTTAACGTCACCACTATGACCGGGCTTGTCCTCTCCATCACCGCCGGCACCGTCGCGCCGGAATCAGCTGCCGACCTCGTCGCGGCCTACCGCGAGGTGACCTCCGAACTGCCCCACAGCGTCCTGCAGACCGTGCTGGTCAAAGGCGACGCCGATGACTGGCAGATCATCACCCTCTGGCGCAGCCGGGAACAGCTGCTCGGGTACCGGCAGAAAGTCGGCACCTCGGCCGCCGTCAAGATCTTCCGTGACGTCAACTCCGAGCCGACCGTCACCGAGTTCGACGTTGCCCACCGGGCCGCCACCGACTGAACCACCCCGGCCTACCCGGCGGCTTGCCGCCCAGTCGCCGTGGGCCGTCCCGGGTACCGGGCGGGGCTGACCCCGAGGTGGCGCTTGAAGTGCCTGCTCAGGTGGGACTGGTCGTAGAACCCGACCGCCGCCGCGACCTCGGCGGGGCGCTGGCCGGCGAGCAGCAGGCGGCGGGCGAGCTCGATCCGGCGACCGGTCAGGAACAGGTGCGGCGGCAGACCGTACTCGCGGGTGAACGCCCGTACCAGATGGGTCGGGTGAGCGTGCAGCAGCTCGGCGGCCTCGCGCAGGGTGACGCCCTCGGCGGTCCGGGCGTCCAGCAACTCGCGCAACCGTACGGCCAGGCGCCGGGCCGGCGGCTGTGCCGTGGCCGGAGCGCGGTGGCGCAGGTGCTGGCTGAGCCGTTCCAGGATGAACGCGAGCCGGCTGTCCGCTTCAAACGCCTCCCCGGGCTGTGCGAGCGCCCGGTGGAGCTGGTGGATCCGGTGGCGCAGCTGCTGATCGTCCAGGCTCGGCTCATCGACGGCCGCGCCGGCCAGCTCCGCGCCGAGTAGCGAGGTGTCCAGGTACAGGACGCGCTTACGGAAGCCGTGCTGCGTGGCGGAGCGGCCATCGTGTGGCACGTGCGGCGGCAGGAGCGTAACTGACGGCCGCACCGCGCCGTGCTGATGCCGGTCGAGGTCGAAGCGGATCGCACCGTCGTCGACGATCAACAGGGTCCAGACGTCGTGCGTGTGCAACGGGTATACATGATCCACGAAATGCGCGTGGAACACCTCGGCGATCCCGGGCACCGCGGGTCGCCACGCGCTGACGTGCGAACCCGCCGGCCAGGTGGCCACGCCAAGAACATACAAGACCGCGCGGCCGGCCCAGGAGCAGGCTCGACGCCATGAGCGAACCGATCCGCTTCGACACCAAGATCGCCGTTCTGCTCCGCGAGGACCTGGCGACCTGGCAACGGTTGAACGTCACGGCGTTCCTGGTCAGCGGCGTTGCCGGCACCGAGCCCGAGCTGCTTGGCGAGGAGTACCTCGACGCGGACGGTACCCGGTACCTGCCGATGTTCGGCCAGCCCGTGCTGATCTTCGTGGGCGACCGGGACGCGCTGACCGGCGCCCACGCGCGCGCCCTGACCCGCGATCTGCGCATCTCGATCTTCACTGAGGAGCTCTTCGGTACCGGCAACGACCGGGACAACCGGGCTGCCGTACGGGCGGTCCCCGGCGAAAAGCTCGACCTGGTCGGGCTGGCGCTGCACGGCCCGCGCAACGTGGTGGACAAGGTGCTCAAGGGCGCCCGGCTGCACCCCTGAACGGCTACGGCTATCCTCTGGCCGGTGAGCCATGAGGCGATCCCGCCGGTAGCCTCGGACCCGTACGGTAGTGATACCGGCACAGCTCGGTGAATCCGGCGCGGTCGTACAACCGCCGCGCCACGCCGTTGTCGCATTCGACCTGGAGGTACAGGTAACCGGCCGTGTGGTCGGCGGCCCAGCGGGCGAGGGCGGCGAGCACGTGCCTGGCGGCGCCGGTGCCGCGGGCGTGCGGCAGCGTGGCCATACCGAACACTCCTGCCCAGCCGGTTTCGGCGACCGCACGGCCGACGGCGATGACACCGGCCCGGGCCACCGCCGAGGCGTAGGCGCTCGGTCGATCCACCCGGCGGAGCATGTCCCGCTCAGGGCCGGGGTCACCGCCGGTGCCGTGCACCGCCAGCCAGGTCTCGAACCATCCGTCGGTCGGCTGATCGTCCAGCTGGATCCGCAGTTGCCCCACTGGTATCCGGTCGATGACGTGTGCGGTGGGAGCCGATTGCAGCGACATCGGGGAGTCGAAGCGATAACCGCGTACGGCCAGAGCCTCATCGAGGTCGGGCGGGCAGGCTCCCGGGCTGATCTGGAACCGGGCGCGGGTACCGTGACCGGCGTAGAACTCCTCGACGACGCGGATCCTGCCCGGCAGCTCCACCGGCGGGGCATCGCTGTGCGGCAACACCGAACTGGCCCACCAGGCACCGCTGTCCGCGTGGCGCAACCACCACCCGTCGAGGTGTCTGCGACATACCGCGGGAAAGGCCTGGGCCGCCCGTTCCTGCAAGCCCCGGACAAGGCCCGGGGTGCGGGCGGCGCTTGTCATCGACATGCGCCGACCTCCTCGGTGTTACTGACCGTTCCAGCGATGACACTTACACATCGCCGGGCAGAGCCTTGGGCTGTCGTGGGCCGGACGTGGCCCGGCGATGCGGGCGCGCGGCGCTGTTGACCTGGCCAGCCGGGACAGGGTCATCGGCGATGCCGTATCTGATCGTGGCGAGGAGCCGGTGCGCGCGGCCGGGATCGCCTGCGCACAGCGCGATGCCGTTGGCGAGGGTGAGGAGATCCCAGGCGTCGATGTCGGAGCGGATCACCCCGGCATGCTGAGCTCGTTGCAGCAGTGCCGCAGCCGTGTCGTGCATGGCGTGGTGCCAGCGGTCGAAGAGCGCTGGCGGGCGCTCACCTGGCTCGCCGGTCAGCGCCGATACGAGGAAGCTCATCGACCCGGATGTCCTCGACCATCGGGGCGGCAGCTCGGGCGACCATCGCGGGACCGATGCGTGGCGGGACAAATGGCAGCACATGTACGACGGGCTCCAGGACGTCTACGCCACGATCGAGCACAACGTCGCGGACCGGTACACCCTGCGCGCCACCCATACCGCCAGTGGCCGCAGCTACGAAATCCAGGGCCTGGACATGATCCGCGTCCGCAACGGCAAACTCGTCGAACACTGGGCACTCGCCGACCTCGCAGCCATGCACCACCAGCTCGGCCTCGACGACCGCAGCTGACCGCCGCCGGCCATTCCCCTTCGGCACTCTAGGCCGACGCCACCGGCGCCCCCGCTCGGGGATCGCTGTTCTCGACCGGCCCCAGCCGGGTGGTGAACCAGTCGGCGGCCAGCCGCGCGGCGAACCCGAGCGTGCGGGGTTCATCGAACAGGTGGGTCGCACCGGGCACGGTCGCCAGGCGGTTGAGGCAGCGCAGCCGCTCCTGGGCGGACCGGCTCAGTTCAGCGGTGACCTGGTCGTGACTACCGACGATGAGCAGCGTCGGGACACGGACCTGGGCAAGTCGTACGCCGGCGAGATCGGGACGCCCGCCCGGCGAGACGATCGCGGCGATCGGGGAGTCGGGTTCGGCGGCCGCCCACAGCGCCGCGGCGGCACCGGTACCCGCGCCGACGACGCCGATCCGGAGCCCGGCGTCGCGGGGTTGGCGGTTGAGCCAGGCGACGACCTCGACCAGTCGCCGACCGAGCAGCCCGATATCGAAGACCTTGTCGCTGTCGATCTCCTCCCCCGGGGTGAGCAGGTCGAGTAGCAGCGTGCCGAGACCGCTGCGCTGGAGTACCCCGGCGAGGTACCGGTTACGCGGACTGTGCCGGCTGCTGCCACTGCCGTACGCCAGGACCACCAACCCGACCGGGCCAGCCGGTACGGTCAGGTGACCGGTCACCGTGATGGCGCCCGCCCGGACGCGTACCTCCTCGTCGAGGTCTGCACCGGGTGAGTCGACGACCGCCTCCACCGGCCCGGCACGGCCGGGCCAGGTGTGGAGCAGCGTGGCGATATGTTCGTCGGCGATCGGGCTGAAGGTGTCGTACCACTGCCCGACCGCCCGGAACCACCCGGGCCGGACCAGGCAGACGACCGCATGAGCGACGCCGGACAGCGTCGCCAGGGCTTCCTCCGACCCGACGGGCGCGGCGACCACGACCCGGGCCGCACCCCGCACCCGGGCAGCCTGACACGCGACACGGGCGGTAGCGCCGGTCGCCAGCCCGTCGTCGACGATGACGGCGGTCCGGCCGGCCAACCGGACCGGTGACCGGCCGCGCCGCAGCGCCGCCACCCGCTCGGCCAACCCGGCCCGCGCCTGGTCCTGCGCGTCGGCGAGCTCGTCGGGCTCGACGCCGGCCGCGTGTACCACTTCCGGGTTGACCACGCCTGCGCCTTCCTCGCCGACCGCCCCCATCGCCAGGTCGGGCTGCCACGGTACGCCGACCTTACGGACCACCACCACGTCCAGGGGAGCGTCGAGGGCGCGGGCCACCTCGGCGGCGACCGGCATCCCGCCACGCGCGATACCCAGCACGACGACGTCGGTACCCCGCAACTGCCCGAGCGCGCTCCCCAGTTGCTGTCCAGCCTCGGTCCGGCTCCGGAAACCCATGCCGTCCACCTCCTCCAGAGCTGATGGGGCGCCCTCCGGCACTTCGGGGCCGGCGGGGTCCCGGGTGCGGGGTGTTGGTCCTCATCGTCCGGGCTCGCCGGTGCGGCAACAGGGTCATAGGTCCCGTGGGCGGGGTCCGCCCGCCGTGCGGCCGGAACGCGACGAGGCCGGCGCGAACGGCGGGTGGTTGTCCCGGCCCGCCCGGACGGGACCGGATGCCGGCGGACCGGTAGCGTTCGCGGCGTTTCCAGGCGATCATCATTGCGCCCCTCTACGGCGGGAGGCCCGATGGCCGAAGCGTTCGAGCCGGCCCTGCTGCTGGGGCCGGTGCTGCGCCGCGTGGACGGGCGGCAGGCCACGGTGTGGGTGCAGACGGCGCGGCCGGCCACGGTCGAGGTGCGGGCCGGCGCCGCGGGCGGAGCGGCCCGCACGTTCACCGCGTACGAGCGGCACTACGCGCTCGTGGTTGTGGACGGGCTGCCGGCCGGCGCCAGCACCGGGTACCGGGTACTCGTGGACGGACGGCAAGCGTGGCCGCCGCCCGGCTACCAGTTCCCTCCCCCGGCGATCCACACGCGCGCCGCGGCGCAACCGACCCGGCTGCTGTACGGGTCATGCCGGAAGGCGAGCCAGTACGCCACCGACCGGTACCCGCCGGATGCGCTGGACGCCTACGCGGTCCGGCTGGCCGATGCGGTGCGGGCCGGCACCGCCGCCGCGAGGTGGCCGGACACCCTCGTGCTGCTGGGCGACCAGGTCTACGCCGACGAAACCTCCCCGCTGATCCGCGGCTGGCTGCGACGGCGGCGGCTGCGGCGCCGGCGCGACGCCCCGTCGACCCAGGTGGTCAGCTTCGCCGAGTACGTCCAGTTGTATCTGGAGTCGTGGACCGATCCGCAGATCCGCTGGCTCATGTCCACCGTGCCGAGCGTCATGATCTTCGACGACCACGAGATCATTGACGACTGGAACACCTCCCAACCGTGGCGGGCTGAGCGCAGCCGGCAGCCCTGGTGGGCCGAGCGGATCGCCGCCGGGCTCGCCTCGTACTGGGTCTACCAGCATCTGGGCAACCTCGCCCCGGACGAGGTGGCCACCGACCCGGTCTACCGCGAGGTGTGCGCCGCCGACGACGCGACCGCCGTGCTGGCCGACTTCGGCGCCCGGGCCGACGCCGAGCGGGACTGGTACCGGTGGAGCTACGTGCTGGACATCGGCCGCAGCCGGCTGGTGATGCTGGACAACCGCGCCGGCCGCGAGCTGCGTCCGGGTCGGCGGCGGATGCTGCCCGACGGCCAGTGGCGATTTCTGGCCGACTCGCTCCGGGGCGACCACGACCACCTGGTCATCGGCTCGTCGCTGCCGTGGCTGCTGCCACCCGCGTTCCACCACCTGGAGGCGATGAACGAACGGCTCTGCGACTCACCGCGCCGGTGGATCGCCGCACCGGCGGAATGGCTGCGCCAGCAGCTCGACCTGGAACACTGGGCGGCGTTCGGCGCCTCGTTCGACGCGCTCGCCGCGCTGGTGCGCCAGCTCGGCACGGGCGCCGCCGCACCGGCCACGATCAGCGTGCTCTCCGGCGACGTCCACCACTCGTACGCCGCCCGGGCCCACCTCGGCGCACCCGGAGCCAGCTCGGTGCACCAACTGACCTGCTCACCCGTACACAACGACCTGCCCCGTCCGCTGCGGATGGCCACCCGGCTGGGCTGGAGCCGCGCCGCCGGTACCGCCGCCCGGGCCCTGGCCGCACTGGCCGGCACACCAGCACCCGCCATCCACTGGGAGCTGACCGCCGGGCCGTACTTCGGCAACGCGGTCAGCACTCTCGTACACCACGACCGCGCGGCGCACCTGACCATCGAACGCACCGACGGGCAGGCTCGACTCCAGTCCCTGACCACCGTCCAGCTACACCCCGGACAGGACGTCCCACCGGTGCCCTGATGCGGTGCCGGCCGAGCTTCCCGCCGAACGCCGCGCCGCCAGCGGGGCCGATGGCATAGGCTGAGTTTCCGCGACCTGTGTCGGGGAGGGTGGATGACCGTCGAAGCTGCCGTCCTCGCCCAACTTGAAGCCATCGTCGGTGCCGAGCACGTCCGGTCCGGACGCGGCGATGTCGAGCCGTACGCCCGCGACGCCACCCCGGCCTTCCACGCCGTACCGGATGCCGTCGTCTGGCCCCGCAGCGCCGAGGAGATCGCGGCCATCCTCCGCCTGGCGACGCGGCTGCGCCTCCCGGTGATCCCCCGCGGGGCCGGGTCGAACCTGTGCGCCGCCACCGTGGCGCTGCGCGGCGGCGTGGTGCTCGTGCTGACCCGGATGAACCGGATCCTGGAGGTCGACCCCGCGGAACTGCTCGCGCGGGCCGAGCCGGGCGCCAGCACCGAGGCGCTGTCGAAGGCGGCCGCGGCCCGCGGGCTGCTCTACGCTCCCGACCCGGGCAGCCGCACCGTGTCGACCATCGGCGGCAATGTGGCCACGTGTGCCGGCGGGCTGCGCGGCCTCAAGTACGGCGTCACCCGCAACTATGTGCTCGGCCTGGAGGCGGTGTTGCCGACCGGCGAGGTGATCCGCACCGGCGGGCGGCTGTGGAAGGACGTCGCCGGCTACGACCTGACCCGGTTGCTGACCGGCTCGGAGGGCACGCTCGCGGTGCTCACCGAGATCACCGTCGCGCTGCTGCCCATGCCCGCGACGGCGAACACCGGCATCGCCTACTTCGCATCGCTCGCCGACGCGGGGCGCGCGGTCGCCGCCGTCATCAGCGACGGGATCGTACCGGCCACCCTGGAGTTTCTGGACGCCCGGTGCATCGGCGCGGTCGAGGAGTACGCGAGTCTCGGGCTGCGGCTGGACGCCGGCGCGCTGCTCCTGTTCGGCGACGACGGCGCGGCCGACGCCGTCGATCGCAACCTGGCGCGCATCGGCGAGCTGTGCACGGCGGCCGGCGCGATCGAGGTGGTTGTCGCGGACGCGCCGGCCCGGTCCGAGGCGCTGCTCACCGCCCGCCGCGCGACGCTGCCGGCGCTGTCCCGGTTGGGGTCGTTGACGATCCTGGAGGACGCAACGGTACCGCGGCCGCGGCTCGCCGAGATGGTCGGCCGGATCAACGAGATCGCCGAGCGCCACACCGTACCGATCGCGACGTTCGGCCACGCCGGCGACGGCAACCTGCACCCCACTTGCGTGGTCGACCAGCACGACGAGGCCGCGATCGAGCGGGCGCACCGCGCGTTCGCCGAGATCTTCGCCGCCGCGATCGAGATGGGCGGGACGATCACCGGCGAGCACGGCGTCGGCGCCGCCAAGCTGCCCTTCCTGGAGGCCCGCCTCGGCGCCGACCACGTAGCGCTGCTCCGCCGGATCAAGGCGGCGTTCGACCCGGCCGGCATCCTCAATCCGGGAAAGCTCGGCTCATGACATCCGCGGACGCATCGCGCGGCATCTTCGAGCCGCACCTGCTCGACCGCTGCATCGCTTGCGGCTTCTGCCTGCCGGCGTGCCCGACGTACGCGCTGTCCAGCGATGAGGGCTCGTCACCGCGCGGGCGGATCACCTTGATGCGGGCGCTGGAGACCGGCCGGCTGGACGCCGACGACCCCCGGCTGCGCGAGGAGTCGTCGTTCTGCCTGGGCTGCCGGGCCTGCGAGCCGGTCTGCCCGGCCGGGGTGCGCTACGGCGAGCTGCTGGAGGCGTGGCGGGACCACCAGTGGCGCGGGCGGCACCGGCCACCGGTGGCGCAGCTGCTGTTGCTGGCGGTGTCGCATACCCCCGTGGTCCGCGCGATGGGCCTGGTCCGCCGGCCCGCCCGGACCGCCCGGACCGGGACGGACGGGTACCTGATGCTCGGCTGCTTCGAGCGGCTGCTGTACCCCCGGGTCAGCCGGGCGGTCCGCCGGCTGCTCCCGGACCTCGCCGTGCCCGCGAACCAGGGCTGCTGCGGCGCCCTGCACGCGCACAACGGCGAATCCGCCCGGGGCCGGGAGCTGGCCCGTCGCCTGGGTGCGCAGCTTCCCGGCACGATCGTCAGCACGGCCGGCGGCTGCGCTGCGCACCTCGCGACGGTGCTCGGCCGCGACCGGGTACGCGAGCTGAGCGAGTATCTGGTGCACGCGGGTACGACGCCGGTCGGCGAGGTGCTCGTCGACGGCCGGCGTGCCCGGGTGTGCCTGCAGGACTCCTGCCACCTGCGCAACGGAATGCGGGTCTTCGCCGAGCCTCGGGCGCTGATCGGCGCGGTCGCCGAGTTCGTCGCGGTGCCCGGCGACGACTCGTGCTGCGGCGCGGCGGGGACCTACTCACTGCTGCGGCCCCGCGACAGCAGACGGATCCTCGACCCCAAGCTCGACGCCATCGAGGCGGCCGGGGTCGACTACGTCGTCGCGGTCAATCCCGGCTGCCTGCGCCAGCTCCGCACCGGGCTGCGGCGGCGGCGTAGCCCGGTGCGCGCGGTGCACCTGGCCGAGCTGCTCGCGGCCGCCGCCGGCGGGATGCCGGACCAATGATCACAGGTAACGGTGGGGGAGGTTGGCGGTCGCCGCGATCGCCTCGGCGATGGCACACTCACCGTCGTGGAGTATCTCTTCGACCCGGACGTCGTCCACGAGTGTGCCCTCACCGCACTCGGCAAGCCCAAGCCGGCCATGTTCAAGGCGGTCGCCGACGCGCTGGATGCGAGGTACCCGGGCCGCATCGACCCCGGCCAGCCATGGATCTTCAGCAACGCCGGCGGTGCGATGATCCAGATGAAGCTGTACTACGCGTCGATCTTCGAGTACCTCATGATCTGGGGTACCCCGATCGGCTCCGAGGGCCACTCCGGCCGACACGCGGTCGGCTTCTGGGACACCGTCATCGATGGCGAGATGTGGTACTACGGCGAAGGCCAGTTCGAGAAACGGGTCTACGGCCCGGCTGACCGGGTGTTCGTCGGCCCGGGCCAGGCCCGCGCGATGAACTTCACCGACGGCGTCTGGGCGGTCGAGTACGCGCGCGGCCCGCTCCCCCTTTCCGTGCCGTTCGGCGTGGCCGACGAGTTGCTGAGCACGCTCGATTTCGCCACCGCCGGACAGACACTGGGAATCTATGCCGCGCTGGTCGGGCGGCACTGGACCCGGCCGGACCCGGACGGTTCGCCGGCATCTGCGGTCCGCCGGGTCGCCGGCATGATGCTGGGCACCGTCGGCTCGGCCGTCACCCGCCTGCTGCGTCCCGCGGAGCCCGACGATGCGATTCCTCCGGGTACATCCGCCGGGTCGCGGCCGAAACCAGGAGCACGGCTGACCGTCGCGGAAGGAGGCGGCCGGTCACGAACGCGGCGAGCCGGTTCCGCCGGCCCGGAATGACGACCGGCCGGCGGCCCAGCGCGTTCAGGGTCTCGCGGACCACCGGCTCGGGCGCCATCACCGGCGGTGCCAGCCGGCCCGGCGCGGCCGGCCTGCCGCGATTCAACGTGGGTGTGTGCACCCGGCCCGGGCAGCAGGCGACCACGTCGACGCCGTGCGGCGCCAGTTCGGCCCACAGCCCCTCGGCGAGCACCCGCAGGTAGGCCTTGGTGGCCGCGTAGTGCGCGATCCAGGCCGAGCCCTGAGCACCGGCCATCGAGCTGAGCAGCACGATGCCGCCCCGACCACTCTGCGCCATGCGGGTCCCGAAGTGGTGTGCCAGCCGCGCGGCGAGGCGGCAGTTGAGGGCGAGCACGCGGTCCACCTCGTCCGGCGCCAGGTCCAGGAACGCCCCGGCGGGCGCCAGTGCGGCGTTGCAGACGACCAGCCCGACCTCGAGACTGTCGGTGTGGTGGGCGATCTCGGCCGGAGCGTCCGGACCTGCCGCGTCCAGGGCGACGGTACGCACCACCACGCCGTGCGCGTCGCGCAGCCGTCGCGCCCGGTCGGCCAGGACGTCCTGGCGGCGCGCCACGAGTACCAGGTCGAGGCCGCGGCCGGCCAACCCGTCCGCGAACGCGGCACCCAGCCCGTCCGAGCCGCCGACCACCAGGGCCCAGCGGCCGTACCGGTCGCCGAACGCGGTCATGGCCGCCTCCGGTAGTACGGCGACAGGGCCAGCAGGGCGCCGCGCGCGAACGGGCCGGCCAGCGGCATCAGGCGGCGTTTCCAGCCCAGACTGGCGGCGACCGCCGCGGCGATGTCGTCGAAGCTATGCCGCTGGTAGGCCAGCAGCCGCTGGCTCTCCTCGGTGTCAAGCCAGTCCGTCGCGTACTCCTTGGTGCTGAACGCCTCCTCCGGCAGCGGGTCGATACCCATCGCCGCGAGCAGCCGGGCCAGGTATTCCCGGTAGGTGACCTGACAGGTCGGGCCGCCGCCGACGAACAGGATCCGGCCCCACACCTGCGTCGTGCGCAGGGCGGTCACGATGGCCAGGGCCGCGTCATCGGCGTGCAGCGTCTCGATCCGGTTGTCCAGCCCGATCTCGAACATGATCGGATGGGGCTCGCGGATGCCGAGGATCGGTACGTCGGCCAGGCGCAGGATGCACCAGGTCAACCCGGTGTCCCGGACCAGGTGTTCGCATGCGATCTTGTCCGCGGTGTATCCGTCCGTGGCCACCAGCGGGTCGTCGACGTGCCGGGGCGGCGGCTTCCGCAGTGTGTGCCCGTGCACGTCGAACGTGGATGTGAACAGCAGCCGGGGCGGACGCGACCGGCCCTGACACGCGGCGATCACGTTCCGGGTACCGTCGACGTTGACCGCGCGGGCCTCCTCGCGCCGCTCCTCGCTGGCCGGCGGAATGATCGCGGCCAGGTGCACTACCGCGTCGACGCCGGCGGTCGCGTCGGCCACCGCGGCGGCGTCGCGGATATCCCCCCAGGCCACCTCGGCGGCTGCCGGCAGCCCGCGAGCGCGGCGCCGGTTGGCGGCCGTGTCCCGGGCGAAGCAGCGTACGGTGTGGCCCTGGCGGACCAGCTCGGGCAGCGTGTGCGAGCCGATGTTGCCGAACGGGCCAGTCAGCAGGACGTGCACGGGCTCACCATACGAAGGGCACGAGTGCCCGTCGCCCAGCCGGGTAGTCCGGGAAGTGCTGACGGTACCAGTGGTGATGGGCCAGCGCGCGTGGCGCGAGGTTGGCGGTGGTGTACAGCGCGAAGGCCAGACCGGCGAGCGACCAGGTGGCCAGCGCCCATCCGGTCCACTCCACGATCTCGCCAAGGTAGTTCGGGCAGGACACCCACTCGAAGGCACCACCCCGCGGCACCCGGTACCCGCTACCCCCGCGCCCACGGAGTCGACGCAGCGCGCGGTCGGATACCGCATTGAGGGCCAGCCCACCCCCGAACAGCGCCACACCGACGAGGAACCGGGGATCGGCGAACCAGCTGTCCGGGTAGCTGCCGAGGTCCGCCACCCAGCGCGCGTTGATCCAGCTGTTGAGCACATTGAACGCCACGGCGAGCAGCATCACGGTCAGCGGTAACCGGGTGCCCGGGCGCAGGAGCACCGGGTACACGAAGGAGCGGTACCCGTAATGGACCTCCCACAGCGCGGCCAGCGCCAGCGGGACGGCTTCGCCACGGTGCGCGCCGGCCGCGTACACCGCGGCGAACAGCAACGCCGCCGGGCTCTCCATCAGCAGCCAGGCCAGCCGGGACGGCAGCGTCGGGCCCCAGCCCGCCCGGCTGTACCGCCCGTAGGGCGCGTCGATCCGCCACAGCAGGATGAAGGTCACCGCGGCCAGCGCGATCTCCACCAGGACGAGGGCACGATCCAGACCGGGCGGCGGCACCCGCGCAGTCTACGTCCATGGTGATCCTGAGCGGTCAGCGTGCAGCTAGACGCCGGTAGCGACCGGCGTCCCCCCGTCGGGTAGCCGGGCGTGTAGGAAGCCGATCAGCCCGTCCCGGGCCAGGTATCCGGCCAGCGCGGCGATCCAGGTCGAGATGAGCAGGACGTGGACGCGCTCCGCCACACCCACGCCATGGCCGGCGTAGATGAGCGGCAGCTCGATCAACCCGAGCAGAGACAGCAGCACCGAGCTGGCCAGGCAGCCCCGGGCGAGCCGAGGCGACCACGCGCGGATTCCTCGGGCCACGCTCAACAGCAGCATCGCCGTGAGGACGGCGAACAGGCCGAAGCTACCGGTCAGCGCGTGCGGCTGGTGCAGCTGGACAAGGATCGGCGCGTGCGCGTTGCCCAGCTGGCAGGCGCGGTCGGTGGACGGTGTGCACGGCATCGGGTACCTCGTGTCGAGGACACCGGACAGCCCGGACGCGGCCAGGAACGCACAGCCCAGCGTGGCCGGCCGATCACGCGGCAGCCGGTACCACAGCGCCACCGCGAAAACGGCGAGGCCCAGTCCGCAGGGTACGTTGATCAGCCGGAACAGCCCGCTGGACGGCTGGCCGGGCACCTCCAGTTCGCTGACGAACGAATCGACCGGGCTCAGCCGCGAGCCGACCATGCCGGCGATCAGGAACGAGCTGTACAGCAGGGACCCGGTCAGCCCGGCCGCGCCACCGACCAGGCACACCAACGTGCGGCGCGCCTCGTGTCGCGACCCGCTCCGCACGTCCCCTCCCAGCCCGGCAGAAGCCTCCCACGCACCCAGGGCCAGCGGGAACACGCCATCCAGGTGCCGGCCAGGTCTCCAGCGTGAGCCCGGATGCTGGTATCGCGCAAACGCGATCAGACCTCGAAGTAGCTGTGCGCCATGGCGTGCCGGGCGATCTCCACCCTCGACCGCGCATCGAGCTGGCCAGGATGTGCGAGGCGTGGGTCTGCACCGTACGCCGGGACAGCAGCAGCTGCGCGGCGACGTCCGGGTTGGACAGTCCCTGGGCGACGAGGCGCGCACACGCTGTTCCTCCGCGGGAAGACCGTGAAGAACCACGTGAACCGGCCGGGACCTGCGTGACACATCGGTGTCAGGACGTACGTGACGCTCCGCCGAGTGCTGGGTTGGAGTTGACCACGCGGAGCAGCGGTACCGGGGCCGTGTCGGGTGCGGGGCGATACTGGCCGGGTGGTGGGCGCAGATCCGCTGGCCGACCGCGACCCGGTGTTGGCGATGGTGGTCCGCACAGCCGCGGCCGCAGCCGACCGGGCGGCCGACCTGGTGCTCGTCGCTGGGGAGCCGAGCATCGGCAACCTCGCATGCCTCATCGAGATCTGCAGGGCACGGTCGGCATCCACGCTCTCCGATCCCCGCCGCGTGTTCATCCGGCGCTTCGGCCTGACCGAAACCTGCCGACTCAAGAACTTTGAATCGAGACATATCTGGCAGGCTTGCCCGGGGCCGCGAATCGCCCGACCGGTACGTACGGAGGAACCATGTCCACTCTGACATTTCGCATCCGCGTCGGCGCAGTGGCCCTCGCCGTCGCCGGCGTGCTGTTCGTCGCCTACCCGGCGGCGCGACCGTGGCACGACGAGAACACGGTCAGCGGCGCCACCAGCTCGATGAGCTCAACCGCCTGGGTGGCCTCGCACTTCTTCGCGATACTTGGGTTCATCCTCCTGCCGCTGGGGCTGCTGGCCGTGCGGACGGCGATGGCGTCGACGAAAGCCGAACCCACCGCCATGCTCGCCACCGTCCTCGCCTGGATCGGCGCCGGCCTGATCCTTCCTTACTACGGCGCGGAGGACTTCGGGCTACACGCGATCGCCGGACCGCACGGTCGAGGCGCGGATCTGCTCGCGGTCGTGAATGCGGTCCGGTACCAGCCGCTAGCCATCACGATCTTCGGCGTTGGGTTGGTGCTCCTTGCCATCGCGACGATCATGGTTGGTGTCGCCGTCTGGCGGTCGCATGTCCTGCCCAAGGCCTCCGCGGTGCTCCTCGCCGTCGGATTCGCGCTGTACCTGCCGCAGTTCTTCGGGCCGGCAGCCGTCCGTGTCGGTCACGGAGTACTGGTCGGGGCCGGGTTGCTCGTCCTTGCCGTCGCACTGTGGCGGTCGGTCGGCCAGCCAGTCGCCGTCCGGGAGCGGGAAGTGGCCGACGGCCGGTAGCAGTCACGCACGCCGGGGTGCCGGCGGCAGACGCGGGTACCCCGATCAATGGGCTAGGTCGGTGCGCCGCAGCAGTCGCTGACCTACGATCGAGATTACCTAACCGGACGTGTCACCCACGTCCCGAGACCCGACACGCGAGCCGGAGCCACCGCGCTCGGCCTGAACCGCTGGCACCACCTGACGTTCCAGTTCCAGGGCAGCACGATCACCGCAGCCGTCGACGGCACGACCGTCCGTACGCTCAGCGACACCGCGTTCACCACCGGACAGGTCGGCATCGGCGTGGTCGGCATCGGCGTGGTCGGCTACCAGACCGACCAGTTCGACAACCTCACCGTGACGCCCGGTACCGGCGGCGGTCCCCCCACCGGGCCGATCACCTCCGGGATCGCCGGCAAGTGCGTCGACGACAACGGCAACGGCAGCGCCAACGGTACGAAGGTGCAGCTGTGGGACTGCAACGGTACGGCGGCCCAGAACTGGAGTGTCGTCAACGGTACGTTGCAGATCAACGGGAAATGCGCGGACGTGACCGGGCAGGCGACGGCCAACGGCACGCTGGTCGAGCTGTGGGACTGCAACGGCGGCACCAACCAGCAGTGGACGGCGCAGGCGAACGGCGCTCTTGTCAGCGTGCAGTCGGGCCGGTGCCTCGACGATCCCGGCTTCGCCACCGCGAACGGTACTCAGCTGGAGATCTGGGACTGCAACGGCGGCACCAACCAGCGGTGGACCTTGCCGAGCTGACCATCGCATCGTGCCGGGAGGTCGTCGCCGTCAAAGGCGGCGACCCTATCGCGTTGCGCGGTGAGCCGGCCACCAGCGGTTACCGTCCAGCGCCGACCGGCACGTTGACACCGCCCCGGTGTGCCAAATCAGCCAGCCAGTACACAGTTTTCTTGCCGCAGGCCGGGACTTCACCAGCGAAATCGCGTATACAAGCCCGGGGGCACGTTGCACGAACGAGGACCCGCTCCCGGAGGTTGCCACCTCCGGGGCCTGTCGCAAGGAGATTCGGTGAGACGACCCCACCAACCGCTGTGGATCGCTTTGGCGGCTACGGCCGCTGTATTCCTGACCGCCGGCCCGATCAGCCTGATGGCTTGGGCGCAGGGCCCGACCCCGAACGACAAGCGGCACGCCCGACCGCACAGCTCCCCTTCGCTCGATACGCCGACGGCCACACCCTCGCCGTCGTCATCATCGGCGGCCCCGACCCCGACCCCGGCCACCTCGCCGTCCTCCGCTGCCCCGGCCGGCGCCGCGCCGTTCGCGTTCGGCACCCTGGTCACCCGCCTCGAGCATGCGACCGAGGAGTCGAGCCGCGGGGTCACCGTCGCGATGATGGAACTGTCGTGGGCCAACTACGAGCCGGCCGCGGGGCAGTTCAACGCGGCGTACGCCCAGCAGATGCGGGCGCGGTTGGCCACCCTGCGGGCGGCCGGGATGCGGGTGACGCTCGGACTGGGCATCCACTTCACCCCGGGTTGGATCTTCGAGTACCCGGACAGCCGGTACGTCAACCAGCGCGGACAGGTCGCGAACGAGCTCAACGTCGTCTTCAACCAGGCCATCCGGTCCAGGGTCGACGGTTACCTGCGACAGGTGAACCGCGACCTGGGCTTCGGCAACTTCTGGGCGGTCCGGCTGACCAGCGGCGGTGACCCGGAGGTGCTCTATCCGGGTGGCGGCAGCTACTGGGCGTTCGACGCCAACGCGCAGAACGGCGCCCAGCTTCCTCCGTCGATGGCGCGCAACCCGTTGCCCGGTTGGAGGCCGGGCCAACAATCGGTGTCGCTCACCCAGGTCCGCGCGTGGGCCGACTGGTACGTACACGGGCTCGACGACGTGGTCGCCTGGCAGATGCGGCTGATCAGCTCGCTCGGTTTCGGTGGGTACTACCAGCTCCTCACGCCCGGCTCCGGTACCCGACCGGACGGCTACGCCCGCGCGATCGCCAACTACCTGCCCGACGGCGTCACCGGCGTCGGCGCCGTCTGGCAGACGTTCTACGCCAGCCTGCCCGACAAACACGGCGTGGTGGCCTACGTCTCGTCGATGGCTGACGGTTCGGGTGGCGATGACTCCTGCACCTTGGGCGACGCCGCGATCCCCGTTTCCGACAGCCAGGCCGACCGATGGTCAGCGGCTCGATGGATCGCCCGGCTCGCCCACGAGTACGGCCTGCCTGCCAGCGGCGAGAATCCCGGTTGGAACATGCCGTCCTCGCTCAACACCAAATACGTCGACGGGTCCAGCAGCGGAATGATGGCGGTGAGCGTACGGCAGATGACCTCCTGCCGGTTCCAGGGCATGTACTGGGCCCACGACGAGAACCTCTGGAACGGTCGGGTGCCCTTCGACCGCTACGCCGACTGGGTGGCGACGACCAACGGTGGGGCCTAGCAGTCAGGCGCCGTCCGTCATCGGCTCGCCTGTGCGCGAGGTCCGGGGCCGCAGCCGCGGCTGTGGCCCCGGTCGCCTCGACCAGGTCACCCGAGTTTCTTCGTCAGCGTCTCGAACGCGAGGTCCGGCCGTAGCGGCATACCGAACCGCTCGTCGCCGTACGGGAACGGCGACAGCTCCCGGGTGCGGGCGTATCCGCGACGCAGATACCAGGCAATGAGGTCCGCCCGTTGCACGATGACCGTCATCCGCAGCTCTCCGGCGCCCCACTCCGCACGGGCGAACCGCTCGGCCTCGGCCAGCATGGCCCGGCCCAATCCGCCACCCTGACGGGCGGGTGAGACGGCGAACATGCCGAAGTAGGCGTAGCCGTCGCGGCGCTCCAGTTGGCAGCAGGCGACGATCTGCCCGCCGGCCTCGGCGACGAGTACCACGCCAGCCCGGTCGCGTACCGCGGCCTCGACCATCTGCGCATCGGTGCGCTGCCCGGCCAGCAGGTCGGCCTCGTGGGTCCAGCCGGCCCGGCTACGCTCGCCCCGGTACGCCGACTCGACAAGGTCGACGAGGGCGGGTACATCGCCGGCGCCGGCTCGACGGAAGCGGTACCCTTCGGCGTTGGTCATCGGCTGTCTCCACGGTCACGCGGCATCGCGTGACCAGCGTACGCAAACGTCGCATGGTGTTCCCCTACCCGGTGGGGACGCTGTGCGACAACGTCAGCGCCGCACCACCCGGACGCTCGTCGGGCGCCGCCCTGAAGCGTGCCGCCCGGGCCAACCGGCGTCCCCGGGGGGTACGTCCCCACGGCTTGACGACCGACACGACGACCACGAACAGCAACGTGCTGACCACGGTGACCGAGCCGGCGAGGAGGTCGACGCGGGTCGTCAGGTAGCCGCTGGCCACCGGGCCCGCGGTCTGCGCGGCCGCCTGTGCCGCCCACGCCCCCATCCACACCGGCATGAACACCAGCAGCGTGGCGGCGAGCATCAGCTTGACGACGATCCACCAGTACCGCAGCAGGCCCCACGTGGTACGGGTGGCGAGCAGCACTCCGGACCCGACCGCGAGCAGCGCGAGCGGGGTGAGCAGCCAGCGGTCGAACAGGTGGGTGATTTCGTGGGCGTCATGGCGCAGCGCGGGTACCCCGGTCGCCAGCGCGATGAGGTTCAACGTCAGTTGGGCGAAACCCACTCCGAGCCAGCCGATCGAGGTCACGTCATGGATGATCTGGAGCAGCAGTCGGCTGCGGCGTCGTACCATGCTTCAACCCTGGCGGTCGTGGCGTTCACCCGGAATCCTGTTGCCTTCCCGGTACGGGTAGAGGTTTCTCCACTACTCGCCGCGCCGGTGGCAGCCCTACAGTGACGGCATGCCAGCAGCGACAGTGCCCGCCGCGACGGCCTGGCAGGCACTGCGATGCGGTCCGTTGAGCCTGCTCGGCTCCTCGTGGCCGTGGCGGTCGCTCGCGTACCTCGCATCGGGTGTACCGGAAGGGATCGTGGTCCTGGTCGCGATCCCCGTCCTGACCGGTGCGGGTCTGGCTCTGGCGCCGGTCGGGATCGGTGTCGCGCTGCTGCTCGGGGCGTGCCTGATCGGCGTACCGGTCGCGGCGGTGGAACGGCTGCGGCTACGCCTGGTCGGTCCACGCCCGACGCCCGGCCCGCACCAGCCACCGAAGCGTCCCGGCCTGGCGGGTTGGCTGTCCACCCGGTTGCGCGAGGCCGCCACCTGGCAGGAGTTGGCGTTCGCGGTGCTGATCGGCGTCCTGTTGTGGGTGGTCGATCTGGCGGTTCTGGCGTTCGCGGTCGTACTGACCGGAGTCACCCTGTTCGCACCGCTGATCGTCGCGGTCGCGCCCGAGTCGTCGGTCCGGGCCGGCCTGCGGCTGCATGGTGCGATCTGGCTGGTACCGCTGCTTGGAGTGGTGGTCGCGGTCGGCATGGCCTACCTGGTGACAGCCGCCGCCGGTACCCGGGCCGCGCTCGCCCGCGCGGTGCTGCCGGCGGCCGCCGCCCGGGCGGACGCCCGGCTGGTCGAGGTGACCCGGTCCCGGTCGCGGTTGATGGACGGGTTCGACAACGAGCGGCGCCGGATCGAACGGGACCTGCACGACGGCGTCCAGCAGCGGCTGCTCGCCCTGAGCGTCAACCTCGGCCTGGTCCGGATGGAACTGGCCGGCGGCGCCGACCCGTCCGAGCTCGCGCCTCTGGTCGCCGGTGCACACGAGCAGTCCAAGGCGGTCCTGGGCGAACTGCGCGAGCTGGTCCGTGGCATCCACCCGCAGATCCTGGCCGAACGCGGGCTGGCCGCGGCGATCGCCGATCTCGCCGGACGATCGGGCGTGGCGGTACGTACCGACATCAGCACGCTCAGCCGGTTCCCCCGGCAGGTGGAAAGCACCGCGTACTTCGTGGTCAGCGAAGCACTGGCGAATGTCGACCGGCACAGCGGCGCGCGGCTCGCGACGGTGAGCGCGCGACTGGACCGGGACCTCCTCGTGGTCGAGATCCGCGACGATGGAACCGGCGGCGCCGACCCGGCGCGGGGCAGCGGCCTGCAGGGGCTCGCCGACCGGGCGGACGCGGTCGGCGGCCGGTTCCTGCTCGCCAGCCCACCGGGCGGCCCGACCGTGCTACGCCTGGAGGTGCCGTGCGGGTAGTCGTCGCCGAGGACTTCGTACTCCTGCGCGAAGGGTTGGCACATATCCTGGAGCGCTGCGGGTACCGGGTGGTCGCGTCGGTCGGCGACGTTCCCGCCCTGGTCGACGCGGTCCGCGCGGACCCGCCGGACCTGGTCGTCACCGATGTGCGGATGCCACCGGACAACACCGACGGCGGGCTGCGCGCCGCGATCGCGCTCCGCCGCGAGCGGCCGGGCCTGCCGGTGGTGGTACTCAGCCAGTACATCGAGTCGACCTACGCCACGGAACTGCTGCACACCGACGCGGCGGGGGTCGGATACCTGCTGAAGGACCGGGTGTCGGACGTCGCCGAGTTCGCGGACGCCGTCGAACGGGTCGCCGCCGGCGGTACCGTCATTGACCCGACCGTCGTGTCGCACCTGCTGGCCCGCAACCGCGCCGGCCTGCCACCGGCCGCCGACGACAACCGTCGGGTCCTGGCCGTCCTGGCCTACCTGCGCAACCCGCCCTGACCGCGAAGCCCCAGCGGCAGGGCGCGGAGGCCCAGCCCGGTGATGTCCTCGACGAGCTACAGTCGGTGGCCAGGGTTCGTTCAAGCCAAAGGTCTCGTCGTCCGGTTGGCCGGAGCGGGAGGCGCTGATGGGTATAGCCGCCCGTGTCGTGGCAGACGCGGTGCTCCGCTGGCGCGAGCCGGCCGTACGCGCCGTGTCCCGGATGATCCCCGGCGACGTGCTCTGTTTTGTCGACACCGACACCCGCGCGGTCGCGCTTACCTTCGACGACGGACCGCACCGGCAAATCACGCCACAGTTACTGGACGTGCTGGCCGAGCACAGGGCGAGAGCGACCTTCTTCCTGATCGGCGAGCGCATCCTCGGCAACGAGCCGATCGTGGCCCGGATCGCCGCGGAGGGACATGAGATAGCCAACCACCTGATGCGCGAGGAGCGCTCGGTGCTGCTTTCCGACCTCCAGTTTCAACGCGAGCTGGCCGAGGTGAACGCGCTGCTCGCGCCGCACGGGAAGGTCCGCTGGTTCCGTCCGGGGTCGGGCTGGTTCAGCCCCCGCATGCTGAGCGCCGCGGCGAGGCAGGACCTGCGCATCGTGCTCGGCACGGCGGTGGCGATGCACACCGGCGGGCCGCGTGACGCGGGGATCGGGGGCAGGCTGCTGGTCGGGATCCGGCCCGGGTCGATCGCCGTGCTGCATGAGGGCACTGACGAGCGGCATGGTGTGGTGGCGACAACGGACGAGGTTCTGGCGGGGCTCGGCCGCCGCGGCCTCGCCGCGGTGACCGTCTCGGAGCTGGTCGCGTTGCGCCGGTGAGCCCGCGCCGGCCCGACGCCGCCCGATCCCGCTCACCGCCGACGAATACGGTGTGGTAACGGTCCACCGCTGATCTCCCGGTGGATCTGGTGCAGCGTTAACTATCACTGTAAGTTTGGGCCCAGCAACGCCAGCCGTGCAACGTCGCCGGGATTGAGCGTGATGCTGATGGCCGTCGCGAAGGATGCCGGGCCGCCCGCGTCCCCGCCCCCGTCGACGCCCGCCGAGGGCGAAGTCGTCCGGCGCGGACTTGAACTGCGCGGAATCGGCGTACGCTTCGGTGGCCTGGTCGCACTCGATGGCGTCTCATTGACTGTCGCCGAGCGCGGCGTGGTCGGCATCATCGGACCGAACGGCGCGGGCAAGACGACACTGTTCAACGTCATCTGCGGTTTCGTCCGGCCGGGCACCGGTTCGATCTCATGGGCGGGCGCGCCCCTGCGGCCACGACCCGACCGGTTGGCGCGCGTGGGCATCGCCCGCACGCTACAGGGCATCGGCCTCTTCCCAGGGCTTACCGTGCTGGAGAACGTGATGGTCGGAGCCAACCGGCAGGCTCGCGCCCGGTTCGGCCAGATGCTGCTGGCGCTGCCCGGCAGCGACCGCGACGACCGGGGACTGCGCCGCAGCGCGCTGGAGTGCCTCGACGAGTTGGGCGTCGCCCGCTACGCCGACCGCGCGCCGGAGAGCCTGCCGTATCCGTTGCGTAAGCGGGTGGCCCTGGCCCGGGCGTTGGTCTCCCGGCCGAGGCTGCTCCTGCTCGACGAGCCGGCTGGCGGCCTCGGCGCCGAGGACATCGACGGGTTGGCCACGCTTATCCAGGCGCTGCCCGGCAGATCGGGCGGCGGCTGCGCGGTGGCCCTCGTCGAGCACCACATGGATCTGGTCATGCGGGTCTGCGAGCACGTGGTGGTACTCGACTTCGGTCGGGTCATCGCGGCCGGCAAGCCGGCCCAGATCCGCGACGATCCGGCCGTCGCCGACGCATACCTGGGCACCGACGCGGACAACGGAGTGGTCCGATGACGGCCCTCCTGGAGGTCAGCGGGTTGACCGCCGGCTACGACGGGGTACCCGTCCTGCACGGCATCGACCTGCGCCTGCCGGCCGGCACGATCTGCGCCGTGCTCGGCGCGAACGGGGCGGGAAAGACGACCCTGCTGCGCACACTGTCCGGGCTGGTACGGCCGAGCGCCGGACGGATCGTCTATGACGGCGCGGAGTTGCGCGACGTGTCCGTGCCACACCTGGTCCGGCGCGGGCTCGCACACGTGCCCGAGGGTCGTGGCGTGATCGCCGAGCTGACCGTGGAAGAGAACCTCCGCCTGGGTGGCCTCTGGCGACGCGACCGGCGTGAGATCCGGCGCGGGATGGCCGAGGTGTACGAGCTGTTCGAACCGCTCGCCTTGCGCCGCAAGCACCTTGGCCACCAGCTCTCCGGCGGCGAGGCGCAGATGCTCGCCCTCGGCCGCGCCCTGGTGGCCCGGCCGCGGCTGCTTCTGCTCGACGAGCCCTCGCTCGGACTGGCGCCCCGGATAATCGCCCAGATCATGGGGCTGCTGCGCCGGTTGCGCGACGACACCGGGCTGACCGTCCTGCTCGTCGAGCAGAACGTGCGCAGCGCGCTGTCCATCGCGGATGAGGGAGTCGTGATGTCACTGGGCCGGGTGGTGGCGGTGGCCGAGGCCGACCGACTGGCCGGCGACGCCGCCCTCCGGCACGCGTACCTGGGGTTCTGATGGATCGCTTCCTGTTTCTGACGGTCGACGGACTCTCCCGCGGCGCGGTGTACGCCGCCTTCGCGCTCGCTCTGGTGCTCATCTGGCGCGGCACCCGGATCGTCAACTTCGCCCAGGGAGTGATGGCGGTCGCCACGTCCTATGCCGCATACAGCGTCACCGGCGCCACCGGGTCCTACTGGGCGGGGTTCTTCGTAGCGCTGCTCGCCGGGCTGGTGCTCGGCGCGGTGGTGGAACGCGTGGTGATGCGGCACGTCGAGCAGGCTCCACCGCTGAACGCGGTCATCGTGGCACTCGGACTGGTCCTGGTCTTCCAGGGCGGGTTGGGAATGATCTACGGCAGCCAGTACCTGCCCCTCCCCACGCCGTACAGCAGGGTCGCCATGACGGTCGGCGGGGTGCCGCTGCTGTCGCGCTATGACCTGTTCGTGTTCGGCACGGTGCTCGCCCTGATGCTCAGCCTGGCGCTCCTGTTCACCCGTACCGCGACCGGGCTGCGAATGCGCGCCGCCGCCTTCGAGCCGCAGGTCGCCAGACTGCTCGGGGTCAACGTGGGCGGCATGCTCACCCTCGGCTGGGCGCTGGCGGCGCTGGTCGGCGCGCTCGCCGGCATGCTGGTCATCCCGACCGGGCTCGGACTGCATCCGACCGCGATGGACCTGGTCTTCGTGTCCGCGTTCACCGCCGCGGTCGTCGGCGGGCTGGACAGCCCACTGGGCGCGGTGGTGGGCGGCCTGGTGGTCGGCCTCGTGTTGTCCTACGTGGGCGGCTACCTGGGCAGTGGCACCACGCCACTGGCCGTGCTGGCGCTGCTCGTCGTGGTGCTGCTGGCCCGGCCCGGCGGCCTGTTCTCCGCAGCGCAGGCGAGGCGGGTATGAGGCGGTCGACGCTGCTGCGGCATCTGGGCATCACGGCGCTGGCCGCGCTGATCCTCTTCGTGCTCACCTATGTACTGGATCCGTTCCGTGACTACCAACTCGCCACCGCGGCGGCCTACCTCTGCGCGGCCGCCGGCCTGACTGTCCTCACCGGACTGAACGGGCAACTGTCCCTCGGGCACGGCGCGCTGATGGCCATCGGAGCCTACGCCGTCGCGCTGTCGCAGAACCGGTTCAGCGCGCACGGCGTCACCGCACTGTGGACACTGCCGGTCTCGTTGGCCGCCGGTGTGGTCACGGCGACGGTGTGCGGCGCCGTGATCGGGGTCGCGGCCGCCCGGCTGCGCGGGCCGTACCTCGCCGGGCTCACCCTCGTGGTGGCTATCGCCGTGCCGGCGATGGCCACTGTGTTCGGTGGGGTCTTCCATGGCGACCAGGGGCTGTCGGTGTGGTTGCCCCCCGTGCCCGCGGCCCTCGGGGAGAACTTCCCGTTCGAGCAGTGGCAGGCCTGGCTGGCGTTGACGGCCGCGTTGCTCACCATGCTGTTGCTGGCCAACCTGATCCGGAGCCGGTTCGGGCGCACGCTGCGTGCGGTACGCGACAACGAGGTGGCCGCGCGCCTCGCCGGTATCTCGGTGGCGCGTACCCAGGTGCTCGCCTTCGTGGTCAGCGCCGCCTGTGCCGGCCTGGGGGGCGGCATGTTCGCCGTGCTGGCGCAGAGCGTCTCACCCAGCGCGTTCACCCTCACCCTCTCGCTCAACCTGCTGCTCGCCGTCGTCGTCGGTGGACTGGGCAGCCTCGCCGGCGCGGTATGGGGCAGCCTGCTGCTGGTGCTCCTGCCCTACTGGACCGACGCGCTGGTCGGTCGCCTTGTTCTGTCGCCCGCGCTGCACCAGCGGCTGGCCGGCAACCTGCCACTGGCCATCTTCGGACTTCTCCTGATCGTTGTGATGATCGCCGCCCCGGGCGGCATACAGGGCCTGCTGAACCGGGCAGGCCGATGGGTTCGCGGTCGGCGGCCCGGCCGTCCCGCGCGCCGGGCGGAGCCGTTCGCCCAAGAAGCGGAGCCGCCCGCTCCCGCGGCTTCGCGCACCTAGTGTCCCCGGCCCCGTGAAGGGGGTGTTGGAGCATGCATCGCATCGCACGACGCGGCTTGGCCGTGCTCACGACGGCGCTCGTGGTGGCGTCCGGCGCAGCGTGTGGTCGTGGTTCGAGCAACTCCACGAGCGCGAGCGTCCCTGGCGTCACCGACACCGAGATCGTGATCGGCACGCACCAGCCGCTGACCGGACCGGCCGCGGCCGGCTACAGCAAGATTTCCGCCGCCAGCAAAGCCTATTTCGAGTACGTCAACGGCAACGGTGGCGTCAACGGCCGCAAGATCACTTACAAGGTCATGGACGACGGGTACAACCCGGCCAACACCCAGCAGGTGGTACGCCAACTCGTGCTCCAGGACAAGGTGTTCGCGATCCTCAACGGTCTGGGCACTCCCACGCACACCGGTGTGCTCGACTTCCTCAACACCAACAAGGTGCCCGACCTCTTCGTCGCCTCCGGCAGCCTGAGCTGGAACCAGCCCGGGAAATACCCGTACACCTTCGGGTACAACCCGGACTACACGATCGAAGGCAAGATCATTGCGAACTACCTGAAGGCCAACTTCGCCGACCAGAAGGTGTGCGTCTTCGGTCAGCACGACGATTTCGGGGCGGACGGGCTCAAGGGCGTGCAGGCGGTGCTCGGCGCCAGCGGAGTAACCCACAGCGAGACCTATGACGTCACCAACACCAACGTCGCGCCCGCGATCGGCGCGCTGAAGGCGGCCGGCTGCCAGGTCACCATCAGCTTCTCGGTACCGGGCTTCACCGCGCTGGCGCTCGGCACGGCCGCTCGGGTCGGCTTCAAGACCCAGTGGGTCGTCTCGAACGTCGGCGCGGACTACGCCACACTCAGCGGCCTGCTCAAGGCGGCCGGTACCCCGCTGCTCGAAGGCATGTTGAGCACCAGCTACCTGCCCGCGGTGGACGACACCGCGAATCCCTGGATCTCCTTGTTCCGCAAGCTCAACGAGCAGTACAACAACAGTGCGCCGTTCGACGGCAACGTCGAGTACGGCTTCTCGGTCGGGTACCTCTTCGTGCAGGCGCTGAAGGCGGCCGGCAAGAACCTGACCCGACAGGGCATCGTGCAGACCGTCGAGAAGGGTGGCTTCACCGGTCCAGGGATCGCGCCGTTCCGCTACTCGAAGACCGACCACTCCGGGTACGGCGGCCTGCAGATGGCGAAGGTACAGGGTGGCAAGCAACTGCTCTTCGGTCCGGTGTACGTGACCGACGACGCCACCGGGCCGGTCCAGGAATCCAGCCCGACCCAGCAGGCGCCGCCTGACAAGGGCATCCCGGCCTGAGCCGGAACCGTTGGACGTCGCCGGAACTCACGACGCCGAAACGCTGGGCGCCCCGGAAGATCGGGGCGCCCAGACTCACCCGGCGGCGCTGGAGGCCGCTCCGTGGGGTGCCGTGGCCACCTGGCCGTAGAGTGTGACGAAGCCGCTGACCAGGGTGGCGAGGCCGAGTTCGAAAGCGCCGTCGTCGACCTGTTGCCGATGCTCCCGCAGCCGGTGGGCGTCACACAGGTGCGGATACCGCTCGGCGTACACGGTGGGATCGTCGACAAAACCCTGCGCGAAGGAGCCGAGCGCAGACCCGGCGACGAAGTATCGCATGGTTGCCCCGATCCGGGTGGCGTAGCTGGGCGGCCAGCCGGCGTCGACAAGGGCGCCGTAGACGGCGTCGGCAAGGGCGAGTGCGGCGGGCCGCAACGCCGGGCCGCGGGCCAGGAAGGGCACCGCGTTGGGGTGCTTGGCCAGCGCTCTCCGGTAGGCCCGCGCCCATCCCGTGAGGGCGGTCGCCCAGTCCCTGGTGCCGAACATCCTCAGATCCACCTGGCCGACGATGGCATCGCCAACCGCGTCGAGGATCTCTTCCTTCGTGCCGAAGTGGTTGTACAGCGAGGGCGCGCGGACACCGAGTTCCTGCGCGAGACGCCTCGTCGAGAGCGCCTCAAGACCGTCACTGTCCAGGATCGAGATGGCGACCTCGACGATGCGCTGTCGGTTCAGGATCGGCTGACGGGGGCGTGCCACCGGAGATGCCGTCCTTCCCTTCCGCCCGGACGCGCCTACCGTGCCATCATAGGCTGCCAGCTGAGCCGACGTCGGCACCGCCCGCGGTCCGCAGCCCTTCCCGGTCACCTGTTCAACTCAGATAGGCCAGCACCCGCTTCATCAGATCGGCCTTGTCCGTCGCGGTGCCGTATGCCTCGAACGGGAACGCCAGGAAGACCACCTTGTACGCGCCGGCAGTCACGGTCAGCGCGTCCGGCGCCGAGGCGTTGTCGGTGAAAGCCGGCGTCGCGGGCGTGATCGGGGTGACCTCGTCCTCGTACGCCGAGTTGAGAACCGAGTGGTCCAGCGGGATGGCACCGATGCCGTTGGCGACCGCATTGCCCGCCACGCCGTGCACGTCCGCCGTCGGCTTGTCGTTCTGCGCCTCCGAGCCGTCCCAGTTGATGTGCAGGTAGTTGTGGACGAACGGGGTCGTGCCCGCGGACTGGTCGAGGATGTCCTGCCCCGACATGAACAGCCGCCCGCCACCGTCCAGGAATGCCGCGAGCTCAGACTCGTACGGCATGATCGGGCCCGGATAGGCGTTGCCGGTGAACCAGACGACGTTCTTGTGCGCGGTGAGCATCGAGAGCGGAAGCGCCGGGTCGGCCGACAGATCCCAGTAGCTGTACCCGACGCCGTTGGCGGTCAACGCGTTCTGGTAATAGCTCTCGACGTTCGGCCCGCGCATGTCCCCGTCGACGACGAGCGTGTCGACCGAGACCGCGATCGTGGTCAGCTTCGCCGTGGCGCTCACCGAAGAATCGGCCGTAGAGGTCGCCGTGATCGTGGTATCGCTGGTGGCGGCGTTGGCCGCGGACGCCGGTACCCCGACCTTGATGCAGAGGTCGACGCTGCCCGCAGGCTGGACCGTCGCCGTCGCGCTGAGCGGCGTGCCGCAGGTCGCGTCATAGACGTGCGCCGTCCACGTGCTCGTGGACGAAATCGTGTACGAGTCGGCCAGGTAGCCGGCGTTGGTCAGGCGCACCTGGTACGTGGCGTCCGTACCGACCCGCCCGCCGCCCTTCTGGGCGGCCGGTGTGAGTGTCACCGCATGTGCCGGCGCGGGCGGCAACGTGATCGCGAATATGTGCATGTCGCCACCGGTCGCCTGGGGCAGCGTGATGCTCGCGACCGTCTTGGCCACGGACACCGGTGCCTCCATCGCGAAGACATACGTCTTGACGTTGTCGCGCATGTTGCCGGCGGCGTTGCGGTACGGCATGGTGATCGCGGTGATGTTGCCCGGCAGCGGCGGGAACCCGCCCGCACCCAGCGTCCAGTCGCTGAACTTCGCGGTGAACTGCGACGTCGTCCCGTCGGTGTAGGTGATCGTCGCGGTGCCGCCGGCGCCGGCACTGCCGGCGTTCGTCGAGCTGCCCAGCAGCCCGATCTTGGATGCGTGCGCGGGTGGCGCCAGCGGGATGGTCTGCCCGGCCGCCTCGATGTTGTCCAGCGTGGCTACCGGCACGTTCGGCCACGGGTAGCCGATCCCGTCCACCGTGACCGTGCTGCCCGGGGTTACGCCCTGCGCCTGGAGCGCCTGCGCCGAGTAGCTCCAGCCACCGCCGTCGTACGTGGCGGCGCTGGTGTCGTTGTCGTCGGTGATCCCGGCATTCGTGAAGTAGGGCCACAGCTCGCCGCGCTTGGCTACCGCGACGCCGAGCGCTACGGTTCGGTCCGCGCCGCTGGCTGTCGTGATGTGGAAGGTGACGCTGTAGCGCCCGTCAGCCGCGCCCGGTGCGGCCGTGACGGTCACCTGCCTGCTGGCGCGCAGGGACGGGCCGAGCGTCAACGACCCTTGCGCCGGGCTCACTGTGAGGCCGCTGCTGGCGCTGGCGGTCCAGGAGACCGTCTGGTAGGTGTCGGAGACGTTGGCCAGCTGCAGCGTCGTGGTGACCGACGCGCCCGGCTGCAGCACCACGTAGCCGGGGTCGACCGAGGCGAGCACGGGCTGCTGGCCGCGCTGGTAGGACGGGGGCGCGTCCTGCGGTGCGTTGCCCCACGTGCTCGGGCTGGTGCCCAGGGTCCAGTCGAGCGTGGCGCCCGTTGCGAGCCTCGAGAACGGCACGTACAGCTGGTGGTACGGGCTGCCGTTGAGCTTCAGGTTCTGCACGTAGAAGGTGGTCGGTGAGGCCCCGGGCGCGTTGATCGTGATCGTCTTGCCGTTGGGCAGGCTGATCCCGATGTGGGGGAAGCCCGGACCGTTGAAGACCAGGTTGTCGCCGCCGGAGTTCTCCGGGTACATGCCCAGCATCTCCCACACGAAGGCAGAGCTGTTGGCGCCGAGGTCATCGTTGTCGGGCAACCCGCTCGGCCCCGGCTGGTACATCGTGTTGCGGATGTGGTTGACGGCCTGCTGGGTGCCGGCCGGGTCGCCCGCGTAGTTCAGCGCGTACTGCTCGCCGAAGCCGAACTCGTTGGTCAGGTACGCGTGCATTCCGAAGCCGTTGGGCTGGGACAGGAACTCGCGTAGGGCCGGGACGACCTTCGACTTGCCGCCGAGCAACGAGAACAGCGCCGCATAGTTGTTCGGGACGTTCCACAGGTATTCGTAGGCCGTCCCCTCCACATAGCGTGTCGTGCTGGTCGGGGTGACCCCGGGCACGAACGAGCCGTCGGCATTGCGCCCGTTGAGCAGGTTGTTGGACAGGTTGAAGACGTTCTGCCAGTTGTTGGCGCGCGCTTCGAGCATGTCCGCGTTCCTGCTGTCGCCCAGCGCGCGGGCGAAGAAGGACAGGGCGAGGTCCTGGGCGTTGTATTCCAGCAGCGTGGGTACGTATCCATGCGGGTTGCAGCAGCCGTACCTGCCGTCCTCGGGCAGGTAGCCGTACTTCTCTTCCAGCGCCTGGCCGGGTCGCACGTCGTTGACCGTGGTGGCCTGCGCGAGCATGTCCCTGAGCGCCTCGGCGGTGTTGAAGTCGCGCGCGCCGAACGCGTAGTAGTCGGCGATGATCGACTGTGCCGGGTCACCCACCATCACGTAGTTGTTCAGGTGCAGGTACCCCCACTGCTGGAGGATCTTGTCCTGGCTGTAGTAGTTCAGCAATGACTGCGCCTGGTCGCTCGCCGCGGCCGGAT